>Ga0222714_10001628_pt1 | contig 25134 bp, 22 predicted proteins | sample C33_3DmetaG_FD_165048 | JGI IMG/M metagenome (GOLD analysis project Ga0222714, IMG submission 165048) | Estuarine water microbial communities from San Francisco Bay, California, United States - C33_3D | ecosystem: Environmental > Aquatic > Marine > Unclassified | place: USA: California...
GCCACGGAGTTCGCCGGGGACGCTCTTGAGCGCAATATCGGCGGCCTCAGAAAAATCGATGAAGGATGGGATTCCCGATTCAAGAGACTTTTCCTGCATCACTTCCGAGTCAAGGACAATCATTCCCTTGACTTCGCCAGTGGTGCCCTGGATGTAAACCTCCATCACCTTGTCGTTCTTGCCAAGGATGTCAACGACGTACATGTCGGCAATATCGGAGTAGCCGGAATCGATGACCTGACCTTTGAACGAAGCCTCCGCAAGACCTTCGACCTCAAGGAGGCCAAATGGGATTCCGTTGCCCTTAGTGCAACCGCCCATGCAGTCGTCGCACGTCGGGGTCGAGCCGGGGTACACCTTGCGATCGAGCGAGCAGAGGTAGCCAGTGGCAGCGAGTTCTTCCGACTTGACATTGAGAGCGCTAAGGCGACTGGAACGATATGCAAGAAGGCTCTTTTCGCCCATCTCGTCCTCGTCCTCTTCCTCGTCCTCTTCCTCTTCCTCGTCGGTCTCCTCGGCGTCTCCCTCTTCTTCGTCCGACTCCTCAGCGGCCTCGGGTGCCTCGGGCGTCTCGGCCTCGTCGTCCTCTTCTTCGTCCTCGTCTTCGCCGTCGGCCTTCATCATCATGGGCTTCTTCTTGCCCCAGCCCTTTGCCTCGGCTTCGTCCTCGTCCGACTCCTCGTCCGACTCCTCGTCCTCTTCCCCATCCATCATCTCGGCGTCAGCCTTGACCTTCATGGGCTTCTTCTTGGAGAAATCTTCTTCCTCGTCCAGCATCTCGCCGTCTTCTTCGGTGAGGTCATCCTCGGAACCCATCTCCTTGGAGGCGGCCTCCTCTTCCTCGTCCATTTCCTCTTCGTCGACGGGGACCATCTTCATGGCAACGGCCATTGCGCCGCACTTGCCACAGACCTTCGATCCGGGTGTGAAGCCGCATTCCGCGACTTCATAGCCCTTGGCGCAATTCAACAATTTGCCATCTGCGTCAATCTTGACAACAGCCTTTTCGTCATATGCCATGGTTCCTGGCTCCTTGTAATGAATTGTTTTGCTCAAGCACCCACTCGGAGAGGGGCACCCTTCACATGGCATACTAGCCTTATTACCAGTGACCATGCAGTAGTACTTGTTGTCTTTTTCTCTCGGACCTGCTTGCCTATTGTAACCCATCTCCGGCTTGTTTTGTTGAAAAGTCATTGCAACTCTTGCTTACGTGTTGGGGATATCGACAGAGCGACCCTGTGAGTTTGTTCTCTGCTGCGTACGGGATCCAATTTCTTCTTGTGTCTTATTGATAAAGGTAGCCATCCCTGACCGAGCCATCATGTCAAGCAGTCGAGCAAAAGCCTCTATTCGCTCTTCTCCTCCAATCGACATCTGGCGGTCGATCACGATCATGATCGCGTCCATGATTTCGTCAAGTTCCGCTTGGTTGACGAGGATCTCACCTGCGTCGGTCCTCTTGGACCCGGTCTTCGATGCCCCCTGTCGCTTGATGATTTGCTCAAGCAACTTCAGGGACTTGGCAGTGGCGCGATCTCCGTTCTTTTCCGCTTCGCGAATCTCCTTGGGGAGTGATCCCTCGATGGCTTTGAAGAACGTAGCCTGACCCTTTACCTCCGTACGTCCAGCCTTCTCGGAGGAAAAGCCCTGGTCACGGGCGTTAAGATATTCGGAAATATTTTTCTTGTATGGCTTGATCGCTGAAGCAAATCCGTTGCGCTCAACCTCATCAATGAATTCATCACCCTGCCGTCCGAGCCGCTCGGCCCCTTCGGTACTTCCCTGTTGGATGAAGGGGTCGTCGCTGAACTGCTCTTGGAGGTCTTCAACCCGACTTAGCAGGCTCCTGGCAGTGCGGACACTGCGAGACTCTGCCGGTGTCAACTCATCAAGAGAATTAACCTCTTCAAGGTAGTTCTCCAGCGAATCGATCAAGGACTCCAACTGGGACATCGTCAGATCATCGCTATCGGTCAGAATCGAGAGAACGTCCTCCCAAGCCTCGGCATGGAGTTCATCTGCCTCACCAGAGTCGGCCATGGCCCTGGCATTGTCTCTCTGCTTGTTGATGCTGTTGTCAAGACTCTTAAGGATTTTCTTTCGAGCAGCCTTGGCGTCCTTTGGAGTTATCTCGCGCTCCTCCGCCACACTGGGAGTTTGGCTTTCGGTAGCGCGCGCCTCGGCTCTCGCTGCAGCACGCTCTCGGTCGGCGTCCGACATCGATTCAATGTCTGAACTGATCTGCCGACGACGGTCACCCATTCTTTCTTCCAGACGACGGCGGCGCCGAGCGGCCGGAGATTCTTCCGCCTCAAGTGCTCGTTCTGCAGTCTCGTTAATGAGCCGCTTCCAGTCCGCTTCTCGAAGACCCGAGTTCTCCGGCTTGAGATTGGTGAACAATTCCTCTTCTTGCTCATCTGGGCTCATGAGTTCCCAGTCAGCGGGCTTAACCGCCGCCCAGGTCTTGCCCCTGAAGCGCTTGTCGTCACCTTCGCCGACCGGACGACCCCTCTTGCGAGGTGCAACTTCAGAAGACAAGCCCGACCTCTTCGATCCGTACAATGGCATGCCTTTGCCACGAGGGCTGTAATTGGCGTAGTAGTCATGTAGGCGGATCCAGTCCTTGGGGGAAAGTTGCCCGTCCTGGGCGTCATATTTCTCGGCCAAACGCCTAACGACACCAAATCCACCTTGCCGCTTTGCCCAGAAAATGAATTCATCTTGCATTGACTGCGGGATGTCATCGGGCGCGCCGTTGTTGGGGCGCCGGCTGGAGAACCCATGCATCTTGAGTGGGTTCGACCGAGCCTCGGCAACCTGAGGCGAGACATACTTGCCCTTCGGGTTTATGGCGGCTAATTCGAGCACATCACGCATCTGTCGTGGGTAATCGATGCCCTCATAGTCCAGGGCCTGCAGCCCATCGATAACTCGGCCGTAGGTCTCTTTGTCCATCCGAAGCGAGCCATTTTTGGCGCTACTTGCCGCATCGACATATGAAGCAAGACCCTCTTTGGCTCTTGCTCGACTGACGCGCTGAGAGGCTAGGCCGATGGACTTCCTGATGTCACCCAGTTGATCGTTAGTGAGGGTTACCTCCACCGGACCCTTGGCGTCGACACGACCAGTCTTGCTGGGGGTAGGCCGTGCTGCTCCAGCAGCATTTCTGAGAAGAAATTCGGCATAATCCTCTTCGCGTGCCCGCATGTTGTTTGCAAGGTCAGAGATTCGCTTGGCCGCAGCGAGCCTTTCAGCGTCGGACATAGAGTCCATCTTGCCGTCCAGGGCGTCCATCGCTTCGTTGAAGACATCGGTCTCATTGCGGTCCAGTCCGCCCAAGGTCGTTATCCGATCTCGGGCCGACGCCAGGCGCTGCGATGGTGTCGGCTTGTCGCCAACCACATCACCATTTGGCTTGACCCTGTAGCGTGCGACTCTCTTTAGTATCGCCAACTCTCGCAATGATGTGGCACCCCCAAGTTCAGATGCATGTATTTCTGAAATGCCACCAAAAGTTTCAAAGCCGGCTCCGTCATTGAGGCGGACATAGATCTCTTGTGCGCCTGCGTCGTAATGCATGCGACTGAACGGCTTGTTCCGACTCGCTCCGGGCGCCGGGTAGATCTGGCGAGTTACGCCAAGCCCATTTCCTGCAGGCCGAGCCGACGAGAAGCCTTCTCGCGATTCTCTCGATCCGAGATACTTGCCGTACTGCTTGGCACGTTCCTTGTCCTTGGCTCGTGCCGCCTTTTTCTCCGCAGTCTTGACGAACTCTCTAGCAACACGAGGGTGGCCGTGAGTCTCGAACTGCTGCTTATCGGCTTGAGCAATGTACATGTCGATTTGCGATTCGTTGACTTTGTCAAAAAGTTCAACAAGATCGTCATACCAATTGCCCAGTTCGTACCGCTCGTACTCTGCCTCATCGTTTTTGGCAAAGGGGTTTGTTTCAAACTCGCGAATAAACTTTTCGCGCGTCATCCCTTCCATGAGGCCGGCAAGTTCTTCCCGGTCAGAGTTGATTTCTGTTGCAATTTTGTCGATTTCTTCCGTTGCCTCTTCGATGTCGGTCTTGGCATCGTCTAACTTCTGATCAGCCTCTTGCCATCGAGCGTTTTCATCAGAGTAAAAAGCCAGGATTTCATCGACGCCCGTATCGAGTTCTTCCCACTCGGCGTAGAGGTCGTCATAGGCCTCGTCAGTATCCCCCTCCTGGAGCGGGTTGAAGTCAGGATTGTCATCCCAGAACTTCTGCAACTTGTCAAGACGCGACTCAAGTTCGGACATGTTTGAACTTGGTTCCTTGGTATGCCAACGGCCCGAAGAGGAGAGTCCCTCTGGGCGAGTTACTGGCTTGTATCCCAGAAGTGTCTCGATTTCTTCATCGTTGAAGCCGAGTTCTTTCAGCCTCTTCTCTCGTCGTTCAGCAAGTTCATTGCGGAAGTTTTGGCCGTCAAAGACCGTGCGACCACGCTCGTCTCGCTGGATCATGCCATCGCCACGCTCCAGACGCTCCGATGAAAGGCCGTCGCTAGAAGGGATGCCCTTCCTCGCCTTGTGGTCCTCAATAATCGAACGGACTACGTCAGAACGAGTCATGTTGTTCTCGTCCATGATTTCGGAAACGGTGTTTCCTTGATTGAACTTTTCTCGAATGCTGGACGTCAGTTTCCGATCCTCTTGCGAAGCCCGAACGAATTTCCCATCTTCGGTTCGGCGGACGCGAAGTGCGCCGTCGTCGGTGATCTCCCAATACTCGGAATCGCGCGGGTCATATTTGCCGGACTGCAGACGCTTCATCCGATCTGTCATCTCACGTAAGCGATCCTCGTTACGCTCCTCCCTGGTGGAAGGAGCCACGGAGCGCTTGCGCCCTTCCGTTCTGCTGAGAAGTGCGAACGGTTTGTTGTCGGAAATTGCACGAGCGTTGGATCGCGCATCGCCTCGTTCCGTACGGTTCAGAAGGATGCTGAATGGAGTCTCTCGTCCGCCCGTTGATCGCTCGCGATTCCCGAGCACGACTCGGATGGTTTCGTCCATCTCCTCAATGCGCTTACGTGGGTTCGGGTCAGTAGTGGGTCGGCCGTAATTGCGCTTACCCGGGGTCTTTGGTTTGCCCGAGTCTGGTTTGGCGAACTGACCGCTGACTGCGTCGGCTAGAGGTTTGACGCCAGGGGTTGCAGGACGTTCGAAGGCTGTGCCCTCCTGAACCAGCCCGTCGTTGTCCCCGTCTACTGCGTTAGGGTCAAAGCGGGCGGTCGCGAATCGCGCCGCCCTACGGCCTTTTCCCCCACCACCGCCAATCCGCCCTCCTATCGCTTTATAGGAGAAACTCCCCATAGCGTTTTGGATTGCCGCCCTAAATTCGGGCGTTGCTCCGGATTTGACGATGATGCCCTTCTCCGTAACTTCTGCGGTAGCACCGTAGTAGTCGAGGATCGGGTCAATGTGGGATTTGGTATCAAAAGCCTCGTGGATTTCGCACGGGATGAGTAGCGCATCTTTCTCTTCGACTTCTCCAGCAGAAGAAATAACTTCCTGCAGAAGCGAGACGATGCTCTTGAGTTTGTTCATGTTCCGGGTGCTGATTACGCGCCCAGCCTTGATGTCGATTTCCATTGTTTCGAGAAAATCAGCGGTGGCCGGTTCAAGCAATGACTTCTCGCCATCGCCAAACTTCTGGATAATCCGGAGAAGTCTGGGCATGGTTTCGTCTTCATCAGGACGGGCCATGCGGCGAGGCACGTCAATTTCAGGCTTCTGCTGAGGCTTCATCGAAACGAATTCCATCATCACCCGCTCGGGCTTGCCGAACATGTAAGAGCCGGATTCATCTTCCCGGTGGTAAGACATGCGGAACGTCATCCGCTTCGGTCCCTTCATGGCATGGAAAACAACCAGGTTCTCACTCGCCTCGATGATCTCGATCGGATACTGCGAGCGACGACTCATTTCCATGAGCAACGCATTGCGCTTCTCCGGGCTGAGCGGCGTGGCTAGACCATCCTCGAAAATGTCGGAGTTGGCTTCTTCTTCCTCTTGCTCTTCGCGTCGTCGAGCAGCAATCATCTGCTGCCACCGCTGGCGAACAGCGTCAGGCATTTGCTGGCCCATGTAGTGGCACTTTTCGTCTTCGCTCATCAGTTGGAATTCAATATCATCCACGTCATCGAAGAAGTCGAAGTCATCTGAATAGTCGTAATCGTCTTTCTTTTTGGTATTTTCATACCGTTCAAGCAAGCGACGACCCTTGGCTGCGAGTTTTGCTGCGTCAGCCATATTCTTCGGAACTGGCTCGCCCCACGCTGCGGCTGAGAGGGCAAGTCGAGTGGGCTTGCCGTTGGGCTTCTTCATTGGCCCTGAAGGGTTGGTGAAGAAGCGGGTCAGGAACGATCCCTTGCGACGCATTTTCTGGGGGGTATCTGCCGCGCCCATGACGCCGGGCTTCAGGTTTGCCCCTTCCGTACGAGCGAAATGACGACGACCAGCGGCAGTCAGTCCACCCTTGGGGTCACGAAGTCTCTCGCCCTTTTCGTCGAAAGCAAGTCCATCGTGCTCGAAGAACCAGGAATCGTCGTCCTCCGCCTGGAGGGACGTCGCCATGTCGTCAATGTCTTCGAAGATGGCGGGGTCATTCTTCACCGAAATTGTGCCAGTTAGTTGGTTGGCACCATGAAGGACGGGAGAGCACTCGTAAAGTTCAACTTCACGAAGGATGTTGGCCTGGCGGCTGGGATCAAAGGTGGCCTGAAGTGTCTTGTAGCCGATGCTCCACTCCTGGTCTTTCCCAAAAAACGCGACGCTGGCAAAGGCCTCGCGCCCCTTTTCGGTACCGAGATTAAATTGCACTTTTGCGTAGAGACCGCCAATATTTGCCTTCTTCATCTTTTCCGGCAGGCGCGGGTCATTGGGACCGACTTCGTAGATTTCAAGAACCTTGCCGATCGGATCGTTCCAACTGTGGCCCCAGACTACGCGAGGCTTGCGGCGCTTCAGACTTTCAGTAAAAGCACCGGGCTGGATGATGTCTCCGACGGAATCCTTGTTGCCGATTCCAGCAACAAAACACTCGACGATTCCCTCCGCCTTGTCAATATTGATTTGGCCAGGATTCTGCTTGATTTGCAGGTTGGATTCAAACTTGTTCGGCATTGGTCCTCCGATTGTTAATGTCAATGATAGGACACTTGCACTGTGCTTCTGCGCAACAATAGCAGTCTTTTGATGCCGTTTCAGTAAATCAAATAGGTTTTACTTAAACGTCTCTGCTGAGCCCGCTCGCCATGCCCGACGCGCCTCGTCTTGGGCGATTTGGAATCGGTTTTTAGCCATCAGTTGAGTGAAGTGACTGACGATGGCGGCTCGAAGGACGACATGTCGGTGCTCGGCATCCTTGACGGACAGCGAGTTTAGGATCTCCCGGGAAATGACCTCTCGGGTGCGGAAGTTGACGTCCTGGATGCGAGAAATTTGGGCATTTACGTGGGCAATCAGGTCTTCCGAGATGAATTCTGGCGCTTCGCCCGACTTTGTTGTCACCGAGTCTCGCAGGATCGCATTGAGAACAGGTCTAACGTCTTCTTCAACCTGACGATCCCAAATGTCCTGAGGCATGACCCCGTCTACGTCTAGCACTCCGTCGGAGAGGGCTTTCCGGTTCTTTGCTCCGCCAACTTTTTCCAGGACAACTCGTTGCTGTCTTTCGAAAATCCGCTCAAGGCTTCTGCCCAAAATCTCCGTCCAGCGCTCCAGGTCAGGGGTGGCTTCAGTTTCCTTTACTTCTGCGGAAGTTTCCTTTACTTCCATCTCTGCGCCGGGCTCAGCCAACTGATTGGGCGGAAGTGGTGCCTGCGTGTTTTGCACGGCAGCATCTTGGCCCTCTGCGGCGAGGGCGCCTTGCATCGTGTTGGGGTCAAGGGGCTGTTCGCCCGTTGCCTGCCCCTCCATTCCAGGCGTCCCTGGAGCCGGAGGCATGCCGGGTGCTCCAGGAGCAGCGCCGGGCGCGCCAGGGATCTGAACGCTTGAGGGATTGGGCATTTCCTTCTCGGTATTCCCAATGGGCGTCAAGTTCGGGTTCTGGAGCATTGAGTCGGCGAGTTCGGACTTGACCTTCTTGCGACCAGTAGTCTCTCGGTACTCGTTGGCAGTAATCAAGCCTGTCTGGAATTCCTGCAGGACGTAACGGTGGCGCTCCTGTCGGTACATCACCAGGCTGGGGACGTCCTCAATGTCGAAGTCAACGTAATAGCGCTCGTCCAACTCGTCCAGGGCTCGGGCAATCGGCTCCAGGTGAGGCATCATCGTCTCACTCCAGAAGACTCTAATTTCCTCGCCGGCGTTGCTAAATGTTCGACCCGATGCATTTCCAATCACGGACTCTGGGACACCAAAAGACGCCAGAATTTCTTCTTTCGTGATTTGACGCATCTGGATATAAGCGGCATCTCGGGGATTTGAAGATGTGTCGACAAAATCAACACCGTCATCGGCCGCGATTACGCTCGTCTGGCCGACACGGCCAAGATTTCCCCTGAAACGGTTGCGCAATTCGTCCTTATCTTCGTCGCTAATCTCGCCTCGCACAACGAGCAAGCCCCCCGGTCGCCCATCGTTCAGGAGGAAGTTACGGTTGTAAAGTTTTGCTAGGTTTTCGATTTCGATAGCAACACCGGCGGACTCCATTGGGGTCAAGGAGAGATATGGGTCAAGCGGATGTGGACGGCGAACCCACACGACATCTTCTGGCTTCATGATGATCTTGTCGCCGTTGGGCATCAAGACCTCGTAGCCCGCCACAAACCTCTTCGGGTCGGGGATCGGCGCAGTCGACTGAGGGGGGAGAAGGTTGAGTCCGATAATACGGCCATCGCGTCCCCGGACTTTCTCGATGAAAACCCCACGGGTACTCATGAGCAATTGGGACGAAAGTCTGTACCGGAAGATGAACGAGTTTTCCCCGATGTTCGTCTTGGTATTTAGGATGTCGAGAATCGACCCCTGCTGAAGGCGACCACTTCTAACGATCTGGCCCATCGGGTCATTGTCTTTGCGAAGAATAATAGGAAGCCGTGCTTGGTTGCCAGCAATGGCGTCGATACACCTCGAAACCCAGGTGACCTTCTGCATTCCCTCGCGATAAGCGCGTTCGATATCCCAAGGATCACGATATGGCCGACCGGCAAAACTTGCATTATGGGCTACAGGGGCACCGGGCCCGATTGCGGCCTTGGTAGACTCTCCTGGAAGAGATTTGTTTTCAGTCGAGTTCCATGCCATATTTACTCAAGACCTAAGAGAAATCCGAAAATCCCGCTGGTTACACCGAGAACGACGAACCCCAGCGCAGGCGAAAACAAGCCTGCACCAACGCTCGTAAATATAATAAATGATAACATGAGCCAGTTGGCTGCACTACGCCTGGTAAAAAGCCGTTTGAAGCCTCGGCCGAGTTTCGCAAAGAATTTCTTCATGTACGCTACCTTAGTACGACCAAGAGGGATTGAGCGATCAAATGGTGCTTGAGCAGCATTATTTGAGAGGAGCCACCGATGAGTGAAAATTGGGAAGAGATATTAAAATTTCTTACACCCAAGACCCCTCCTTTTTGCCCGGAAGAGCCATCCCTGACCCAAAAGGTGTTCCTGCGAACAAATGCTCTGGAGGCTCTGTTCGGTGGAGCCGCAGGCGGAGGCAAATCTAGTGCTCTATTGATGGCAGCGCTCCAGTACGTGGACGTCCCAAACTATAACGCAATTCTGTTCCGTCGCACATACGCCGACCTAGCCCTGCCAGGGGCAATCATGGATCGTTTTCAGGCTTGGATCGCTAACTACGATGACGTAAGGTGGAACGCCAACAACTACACGGCCGTCTTCCCTTCTGGAGCCCGAATTTCCTTCGGTTATCTCAATAATTCGCAGGACTACCTGCGCTATAAGGGTGCTGAGTTCCAGTTCATCGGGATGGACGAGGTCACGGAAATCAGGGAAAACGACTACCGTTACCTGTTCTCTCGTCTCCGCCGGCCCGCCTCTGGCCCGGTTTCCAAGGTGCCGCTAAGAATGAGGGCAGCATCGAACCCCGCTCCCAACTGGGTCCGTCAGCGGTTCATAGTGGAAGGGCAGTCCACCGGGCGCATTTTTGTGCCTTCCATGCTGACTGACAACCCAGGCATCGATGCCGAGTCTTACCGGCTCTCCCTCCAGGCCCTTGACCCCGTCGAAAGGCGCCGACTCGAAGAGGGTGACTGGTGGTCCACTACCCTCGGATCGATGTTCGAGCGTGAGAGCATCGTCCTGGTCGAGCAGAACGAAATTCCCCAACTCACAAGCACCGCACGGGCGGTTAGATTCTGGGACTTGGCCGCTACGGAGCCTTCTCAGACCAATCCAGACCCAGACTGGACCGTTGGCACATTAATGCTATTTGACCAGGGTATCGCCTATATTTTGGATGTAAAGAAGGTCCGGGCGAAGGGCGAAAAGGTAGAGCAATTCATCGCTCAGACCGCCTACGAGGATGGCCATGGAGTTGCAATTAGGATGGAGCAGGAGCCTGGCTCCTCTGGAAAAGCCCTGGTAGATCAGTATGCGCGCTACGTCCTGCCCGGCTACGACTTCGCTGGAATTCGCTCAACCGGAGACAAGATCACCCGAGCAAGGCCATTTGCCGCTGCCGTTGCTAATGGTAATGCTCGATGCGTTAGAGGGGTGTGGCTGACGGACTGGCTGGACGAATTGGCTTCTTTCCCCGAAGCGTGCTCTCACGACGACCAGGTTGACTCGGCCGTTGGCGCTTTTACATTTCTTGCCGGTCTGGGGTTGCCACAGCGCAAGCGAGCCAGTATTGTCGTATGACAACCGGCCCTATGGCCTTAAACCTACATATGGAGAAATTGATGAATGCCCACTTGGTATCGGAGTTACGGGAATTTCTTAATTCCCTCGATGCTTCCTTGTCCGACAATGAGGATGCTTCCCTGGAGGAAATTGCCGACATCCTGCTAGAACTCAATCTGGCCAAGCGCGATCTTGGCTACATCTATCAATCGGTTGAGTCTGCCCTCGCAGTGAAGATGACGGACAAGATTCTGGAACTGCGCGATGGTGCTCAGATTGAGCGCAAGGTCTCTTCGTCGAGGTCCAAGTGGCGTCACAAGGATTTGGCTTCCGACGTTGCCGCTCGTATTCGTCAATCTGCCGTGGACATGGATACGGGAGAGGTCGTTATGAGCCCGGAAGAGATGGTCGTCAAACTTCTCGATTTCGTCCAGCCGTCATATTGGCGAGTCGGGGAACTTGGCAAGATCGGATTGAATCCCGACAACTATTGCGAGGTCGGAGACACCGACGTTAGCATCATCCTTAGAAAGGGAAATGCCCAATGAGTAATGAAATTTTTTCACAGTTGTCCGAACCGTTTCCGAGAGAAGTCGAACGGCAACTAAAAAAGGGTGGAGCGTCTTTGACGTACATCCCCGTAAGCGAGGTCATCACTCGGCTAAACAAAGTCATTGGCATTGGCAACTGGTCGAGCGAAATTCTGATGTGCGAGCGCGACAAGACCGACAACGATTTCATTGTTGCCCATGTGCGTCTCGTTGTGAGCATCGACGGTAGCACCGTGACCAAAGATGGTTTCGGTGGGCAGAAGATCAAGAGGACAAAGACCGGAGAGATCGTCGATCTTGGCGACGAGTTCAAGGGCGCTGTTTCGGATGCCTTGAAGAAGGCGGCTCAGCAGTTGGGGGTCGGCCTCTACCTCGCCCGCTCAGATGAGGCCCTTGCCATCGAAGAAGAGGAGTCGCGTCCCCCGGTGAACGAAGAGGTCATCCGCCTGTGGACGACTTTCCTCACTCACACAAAAGAAATGAATGCCGAGCAAAAGAATGAACTCGGTGAAGCATGGAGCGCCTGGTCTGACGGATCACCAAAACCCACTTTGGATACCGCCACAACCGAAGATCTTGACTTCCTGATTGCCGAATGCGTTCGGATTTCCATGGGAGCAACCTCGGTTGAGGACGCTACCGATGAGTGATGCTTTCATTCCCACGCCACCGCCCTACCTCTCGCCGTCCTCCATGGGGACTTTTAATCAATGTCCCCAAAAGTTTAAATTCAACAAGATCGACTTAATTCAGGACGACCCAACGGAAGCAACTCTGATGGGGAATTTTGTCCATGAGGTACTTGAATCTTTCTATGCGGTGTCTCCAGAATTGAGAGACTTGCCTTTGCTCAAGCGGTTTGCCGGAACCGTCTGGGACGAATCGGGCTGGATGGATCGAGTGACGCCATGGCTACGGGATCCCGAGAAAATACGACTTTTCCGCTGGAATTCCTGGTGGTGCATGGAAAACATATTTAAGGTTGAAGATCCAACGAGCGTCAACGCCTCCTACATTGAGTACGAACTTAATGGCGAGTTGAGCGGAGTCATGCTCAAGGGTTTTATTGACCGTTTTACGGTTAGCGAAGAGACGGTGACTATCTCGGACTACAAGACGGGGAAAACTCCCAAGAAACATTATGTGGGGGACAAGTTTCTTCAATTGAAAATTTATGCAACTCTCGCCGAAGCAATTGGCTTGCCGACAACAAAAACGCTGGAGTTGCTGTATTTGAAGGATGGCGTAGCCTTCCGCATCCCCTTTACCGACGATGACAGGCAAGAAGTCGTCAACTACGTAACTTCAACGAAAAGGAATATTGACGCCGCTTGCGAAACGGGGGACTTCCCCACTAATCGATCAATTCTTTGTGATTGGTGCTCATACAAAAAAATATGTCCAGCATGGAACAAAAAGGAAAGATAATGACATCCACCCAGAACAATGTTCTTTCAGATGACGCATTCGCCCGACTCGTTGCCGACGACGTGAAAAACAAAGTCTCCCCGGAGCGGCGTGCTTTTTTGCGTATGCCCGAAAACTACGAACGCTGGCAGAGGGCCTTATCTGCACTTCTGCAGAATTTGGAAAACCAGATCGACGGTATTGAAAGTGATCGAGAGGCAGACCGAGACAGGTACTCAGCAATGGGCAGGGCGGGAGAAAAACTCCTTCAGTCTGCGGATCGTGATTACGACCGACGAGCCACGAAAATTCGCAAATTTCATTACCACGTGACGAATCGATTCGATCAAGTAGTGGGCCTGATCGAAGGGCGAGGCGAGTTGATAGACGACGAGTGGGATTCTGCCCACATCTACCGTCGAGCCATTCGCGAGCACAAGAAATTGATGATCGAAGCCGATCTTGACCCGACCCCGATTGACGTTGCGCTATGGGAAACGCTCGATCGAAAGTGGACACTCGACGCAGTTGACTTGGATTTGGTCGACTGACATGCGATATAGGAGCAAGAAGAAAGAAAAGCAGTACGAGGAACGAAGAAAATTAGTTAAGCAAATGCTTGAAGAGTTCCCCTACTGCCAGGCGTGTCCAGTTTTTGCTACGCACGATGAAAAAAAGACGTACGTGCGCCGAGGAAGCATTGACATCCATGAACTAAAGAGGCGCTCTCAGGGTGGTTCAATTCTGGACAAAAGCAACTGCATCGCAGTCTGCAGGGAGTGCCATAACAGAATTGGGGCAAATCCTCAATTGGCATTCGACCTCGGCCTCGCCAAGCATGGCTGGGAAAAGTGATCGGCTAAGATCCCATCGTGATTGCCGGACTTGACATTTCCCTTACATCCACAGGCTGGTCATGCGGAGATGTCGTCGCCACTATTGGCTCGTCATTTACCGGCGCTGAGCGTCTTTACGATATTCGAGAGAAGACCCTAGACCTTGTCAGAAAGTGCAATTACCCGGGGGTTGTTCTTGAGGGTTACTCGTTTGCCAGCAAGACCTCGCGAGCCCATGCGATAGGCGAGTTGGGGGGAGTCCTCAGACTGTCCCTTTGGGAAATGGGCATTCCGTTCGTCGAAATCCCACCTACGGTGCGTGCAAAGTTCGCCACCGGAAAAGGCAACGCCGGGAAGAACGAGGTTATTTCGGCGATTTCGGCCAGGACGGGCATTGTGTGGTCAGGCAAAGGTGCGGACGACCAATGCGACGCTTTCATTTTGGAAGAAATTGGGTTGACTGCCTTGGGAACGCCAAGATACGAATGGCCCAAAGAAAACCGTCAAATACTAGATAAATATGATTGGACCCAACTGGAGGTTTGGTGTGCGGCGAAACGGCCCAATAAGTCAAGTTGATATCGAAGAGGAACTCATCCGCCTTATCGAAATGTTGGAGGATGAGACCGAAGCCTTTGAGCGCCTCGCTGAGGACATGGCAAAAAAGGAAGCGCTCTACAAGGCGAACTGGGCAAAAGAGTATCTTTCCGCCAAGGGTTCGATCAAAGAGAGAGAGGCTTGGGCCGACTACAAGTTGGCGGACGAGTCTTACGACTACAAGATTTCTGAAGCATTGTTGAAGTCGAAGAGGGAAAAATTGCTTTCTCTCAGGACGTCGATTGATGCGATGAGAACGCTCAATGCCAACGTGCGAGTGCAGGTTTCACCATGAATTACAACGTGCATCCGTCAATTCACGATCTACTCGTCGACATCTCTTCTCTTAGTCCTTTGGACGGGAACCCACGAAAAGGAAACGTCGATGCGATCATGTCCTCCTACAAGGAGTTCGGCCAAATTAAGCCAATAGTCATTCGCCCAAACGACGATGGGACGTCGACGGTAGTGGCAGGTAACCATCAAGTGCAGGCCGCTAAAAAACTTGGGTGGACGCACATAGCGGCAGTCAAACTGGACGCTGATGACCAAAAGGCCATTGCGTTTGCTTTAGCGGACAACAGAACAAATGAGTTGGGCTACAGCGACAGCAACCTAGTTTTTGAACTCCTGTCCGAGGTTCAGGATTCATACACGGATCTTCTGGATGGGCTCGGGTGGGATGAATTCGAAATTGCCTACTACGACGAGCATGCAACCAAATCTAAGTACGAAAGCATCGGGAGTGAGAGCCAGTCAGGGTTTGTTGTTCCTGAAATATCAGCCCCTGCGGTGCCGTCCCCTGATCACTTCAGCGCAATGGTCAGGCAAGACGAGGACGGCGAGCACAAGATCATTGCAGGCAACAATGCGGATCACGAGGATGCGGCAATCCGAGGCTCAACGGTAGTTACTCCGGGGGCAGCGCCAAAAGCCGTGGTCCAGTACACGATTGTCTTCGAAGACTCCGAACAGCAGAAACGCTGGTATGACTTCATCCGGTGGCTGAAGTTGCAAACGGGTTATGAGGGCGCTACAGTTTCTCAGAAATTAATGGCTTTTATTGACGCCCATTCAGAAGTCTAAGGAACCATAGTGACCCGTCAAAGAATGTTTCTGGACGTAAATGTCCTGGAGGCTGCACGCGCCCGGATCAGGCACGTATACGACACCTTCGATACGGTGTGTGTCCAGTTCTCGGGAGGCAAAGACTCCACGGCGGTTCTGTACCTAGCAAAAGAAGTCCACGAAGAGCGCGGACTCGGACCGGTAAAAGTAATTTTCCGCGACGAAGAGATGCTGAGCCCTGCAACCGTGTCCTACGTCGAGATGGTGCGTGATTTCGACTGGGTCGACATGGAGTGGTACTGCTTGCCGTATGGAGCAGAGATTTGGGTACTTGGTCGCCGTCAAACCACCATTTTGTGGGGAGACAGGCGCCGAGAAGAGGGTCGATGGGTTAGGGACATGCCTCCGGGAGCGATAACCGGCTACCACTTCGGGCTTGATCACTCGAAGAATCTCCCCCAGCCCCTTGACTATTATCAGATGCAAGGGAAGAAGGGGAGTGTTGCCTTTATCACCGGCGTTAGAGCGGCTGAATCAATGGTCCGATACAGGTCGCTGGTGCAGAAGTTGCACGAAAACTACATCGTTCATCCGTATGGGCTCAGCAAGTCCGTGCCACTCAAGTTCGCAAAGCCGATTTACGACTGGAACGTCAATGACGTATTCAAGTTTATTTCGGAAGAGCATGGTGCGCCCTATTGCGAGTACTACGACCTCGCGGCTCTAACTGGGTCCAACACCCGAGTGGGGATCCCGCTACACGCAACGGCAATCCGAAGAATTGGCGATGTTGTGGCAACCGAGCCAGAGTTCTACGACAGGCTTTACGAGTGTTTTCCACAGATTGACGCCCAACGTCGTTGGTGGCCAGACTTTGATGTTGAAAAGTTGATCGATGACTACGCCCAGGACGGCTGGGACGGGGTTTCGGAATTTATTTCCACCTACATCATTGGCCCCAGCAAAACCCGAAGGGCCAAATCATTTGCTGCGGAGTTTAGGAAAAAGCACATCGCTGATCCATACTCCTACCCAATCAACTACCTCATCAGAAACTTGATGTTGAGCGAGTTGGCGCGCGGCAAGTCGGTATCTCCGGTGGGCCCAAAGACTAGGGCCGATACTCAAAGAAAGAGGGAACTTAGCAATGACTGAAATGGTCGACGTGAAACATCTCAAGGAACCGTCCTGGTATGCCGGTTACACCCTGCTCCCGGATCTGCGAGTTCTGGCGTCATCTTTGGAAAGTTTCGGGCAACTGGCGCCGGTAATCGTCCACGAAGAAACCAACGAGATCATCGATGGGGTTCAGAGGTGTCGCCTTGTTTCGGAAAACAAGCACCTGCGAGAGAAATTCGATGGCCAGGTCGAGGTCAAGTGGGTTTCCGGCATCACTACACCTGATGCGATGATTCTTCATGTCCAGATGAACAGGGGCAGGGGGACGATTAACGCTAGGCAGTTGTCAAGAATTGTGAGAAGTCTTAGGTCAGCCTGCGGACTTACTGCTGACGATTTCAAGCGGATATTCGCTATGAGTTTTGATGAATTGGAACTCATGCTTGATGGCACGCTTCTGAAGCATCGCAAGGTCAACGCCCACTCTTACTCGCGCGCTTGGGTGCCGGTCGAAGCCCCTGCTGGAACGGTGGAAAAGGCGTCTATCAGTATCGAAAAACCACCGAACGCGGATCGTTAGTCCAGGCCAGCACTCTTTGCTTGGTGGTACACTCTATCTGAACCACCCATAAGGAGTAGGCAATGAATACACCCGATGAAGGTGACGACTTCCGAGGCACGGCGGGTCGTGTCAGGCGCGCAGTTCGTTCAATCTTTCAGCGCAATAGGCGTCGGCGAGGTACTGGTGGGGTCGCCCAGGAGCGCCTCCGAGATATTCTCCGCCGTCGTCGCGGCTGAGGTTAGTCACCATGCTGGTGACCGTTAATGACCTGTCCACCTTCATGGACGTCAAGTTTTCGCTGCTTCAGCAGGATGCATGCGAATACGTCCTGGAGGGGTTGGAGGCTGAATTGGAGGCCTATCTGGGCCGCCCAATTTCCGTTCAGGCGTTTGAGGAAGAAATTCGTTTGGAGTCCAACCATGTGGGGATCCCGATGTCGTCATTCTTCTACAACACCTCCCTCGATACAACGATGTCACCGGTTACGTACACGCAACCCCCTACCACTGTCTACCTTAAGCACAGTCCAGTTGCTTCCGTAACATCGGTTACCGTTAGCCAGCCACAGACTGGCACTACTCAGGTGATGACTCAGAATAGAGACTATGTTGTCCGTAAATACGGGATTGACCTCTATCGCGGCTTTGCGGACGATCTTGTCACGATTGAGTACACGGCAGGCCTGAACGACCCATCGGCAACGCGATTGTTCAAGTTGATGATTCTCCGAGCAGCAACTCGTGAAGTGCAGAATATGCACGACGACGTGGTCGGTGTAAAAGATCTTGAGCCACGAAATGTTGCCCCAATGGAGACTGGGTTTCTTGAGAAAGAACTGATGGCAGTCAAGAGGTATCGGCGCGTCAGGGTCTCCTAATGAGAATCAGAGTCGACATCAAATATGATGACGATGAGGCCCAAGACCTTGTTGATGACATCAAACGACGAGGACGAGACTTTCGCCCGTTTTTTCGGGAAGTAAGGAAGGAACTTCAGTTCGCGTTTTCGAGAAACTTCACTACAAACGGCCTAGAAGTCGGAGGTTGGGCTCCACTCGATCCAGGGTATGCCGCCTGGAAGTCAGTGCATTTCCCTGGAGCGAAACCCATGATTCAAACTGGCGAATTATTCCGAAGCCTTGCGTCTCTACGGGGTCGCAACAATGAGATTGATAGGCACAGTGCTCGATTTGGGACGAATGGCATTAAATACGCAAGTTTCCATCAATACGGAACTAGCAAGATGCCTAAGCGTGAAATAGTTTTCATCCCTGCAGGCGCGGAGAAAGAGTGGTCGCGAATGGCTGTCAAGTATCTGGCAGGGGATAACAAAGTGGAGTTTCTGAATGATTGACCTAATGCATGGCCCGCAATTCGCGAAAACTTTCGTTACGAATTATCTATCGCTTGATATGCCGCGTCGTCTCGTGCAATATCGGAATGGCTGGAATGTAGATGACATTGCCTTGCCGAACCCAGTTAAATATTTGGAGTACGAACCAATCGCTCTCGATGAGTGGCCGACCATCATCACTGTCGCGATATCAACGGCAGGCATGGAGCGCATCGATTTTGACCGCCAGCACCCGCTGTACAGGGTTACATACAATATGCGTACCTACGTATGGGTACGCACTGAAGGTTCGGCCGAAACGACAACGATGAGAGACCAGTTGACAACCGTCGTCCGATCCGCCTTGCTTGATAGGCCGTGCCTGAATGCTACCGACCCCAGGAACACGTTTCAGGCGATGATTGACGAGTCAACGATGAGAGAAGAATTTTCTGACCTCACGCTGCTGAAAGGCGAGCGAGTCCTGGCGGGGGCCTACATCGCTTATGACATGCACATCAACGAAATCGTGATGCGCGAACCCCTTGGCACAATCAGCGAGATTGACCTTCAGACCCTGAATACCTCACTCACCAATAGGCTTCGGCTGACTAACGAGGCGGGAGAATCATATGTCTGACTGCGTTTGCAAGAAACTGCAACATTGGCTTGACGCAGTAGCAATGGACTATCGGCGGAAAGACTGTGTTGTGGTTTACAATAGGACAACCAAAATCATTGAAACTTGCCCTGCAGGGCACGTCGTGTCATTTGGCGAAACCGCTCTGGTCGATCCAAATTTCCCGGCAGTTTCACGGTCCATTGAGGCCAAGGATCTAAAAATTGAAGCCCAGTTTGACTGGCTGGGCAACCAAATTCGCAGCACGAATAGTGAGGATATGGCATGATCAAGGCAACGATTATCAAGAAAGACGGCGTGGACGCCTGTCTTGCCGAGGGTCTTCATGTCCTGAAGAACACTCGCCCCTACTCGGTTACATACACCGAATCAGGGCATACGCTGGGCATGAAAGAAATTGTTGCAATCAGCGCTTTAGATGACGTAACAAAAAAGGCAATCGCCGACGGAATCCTCATCGTCCTGGGAGAGCCGAGCAGGAAGGCTGCAAAGGCTGCCCCCAAGAAGCAAGACGAAACTCCCCAGGTGGTCGATGAGACTCCCGTCAAGGAAAAAGTGGCAGAAGTTGAGGCTCCGAAGGAAGCCGAAGAGTTGGTTGAATCACAATCAACTGCGCCAGAAGTGGGCTCTGACGACGTCAACCTCTGATACTCTTATCAAGGATAGTTGCACGGAGTCCATAAAGGGTTTTGTACAATAAAAGGAGACCCCTGTCGGGGAATCAGCACAACCAACGGGATGGTTCAATATGCCTGGCATTAGAATTTCAACGGCAGTCCGCACTGGGCCCACGACAGATACTGTTCGCGAGTCGTCTCAGGCTTTCTTCGTGGGTAAGGCCCTTCGTGGCCCGACCGATCGCGCCGTGCTCATCGGAAGCATGGAAGAGTATGAGAGCCACTACGGGGGCTACGTCTCCTGGTCGTATCTCCACCCGACAGTGCAGACCTTCTTTGAAGAAGGTGGCACACAGTGTTGGATTTCCCGAGTCGTGGGAACCGGCGCAACCGAAGGTTCGTTGACTCTTGACGATTCCGCCGCCGCCGATGCCCTTACCTTTACTGCGGTCGGAGAGGGCGATTGGAGCACGGCGATCGAGGTTGCCGTTGTCGCCGGTGGAGCGTCGGGCACCGTGAATGTCCAGTTGTACGCCGACTCTGTCCTTGTGTTTGCTACTGGCGACTGCTCGACCAACGACCAGATTGTTGGAAAGTTTGCTCGCAACGCCACGGCGAGCCGTCTTGTCAGTGTTTCGAATGACGGCGGCGACTTGGTTGCCGTAGCGGCGTCTACCCCTCTTTCGGCGGGAGATGATCAGCGTGCGGCCATTGTGACCCAGGACTACGTGGACGGCCTTGGCCTCTTCCTCGATTCGTACGGAACGGGATCGGTTTCCTGCCCGGAGACGGCTGCGGTCGCCATGTATCAGGGCCTCCTTGATCATGCCAACAACAACAGCCGCATTGCGCTTCTGCACACGGATGCTGGAGTCACCGACCCGACGACATTCGCTCGCACCATCACGGCAACTGAAGGAAACACCGAGCACGGCGGCCTTTTCTGGCCCTGGGTGTACGCCCCCACTGGAACTCTGGGCGTCAATCGCCTGATTCCGCCGGTTGGATACGTCGCAGCCTGTCGTGCCCGAGTGCATAACCAGACGGGCGCTCATGTCCCCTACGCAGGACTGGTTTCCTCGGCCCGCTTCGTCAACGGCCTGGAACAGGACGTGGCCAAGCAGACCGCCGACGCCCTCGATGCAGTGCGAGTCAACGTGATTCGCACTATTGCTAACAGCATCCGCGTGTACGGAGCCCGCACATTGACCTCGGACGAAGAGAACTTCCGCTACCTGACCGCTCAGGAAGTGGTCAACTCCATCGTCGTCGACTCCTACCGCTCGCTTGAGGATCTCGTCTTTAGCACGATTGACGGACGGAACACCGTCTTTGCCTCAATCGAAGCCAAACTTATCGGTGTTCTTGAGCCGATGCGCGTGGCGGGAGCACTGTACGAGGCCTTCGATGCCCAGGGAGCACGCATTGACTACGGCTACACCGTGAAGTGCGATTCTTCGCTCAACCCCGTCACTCAGTTGGCTGATGGTCTCATTCGGGCCAAGGTCGGTGTCCGGGTGTCGAGCGTTGGAGACCGCATTGAGGTCGACATCGTCAAGAGCAACTTGACCAACTCGGTCGTCTGATCAAGGAGTAATTCATGGCAAAGGTTTCACAGCGTCAGGTTTTGGCGGATATTGCGCCGGTCAATTCCACGCACCCTAAGTGGGAGGGCTTCCGGTTCGCCCAGGTTTCGGGTGGAGAAATCACGGCATCAGTCGAAAAGATCTATGAGGGTGGGGCCAAGTTCCCCACGGTGCTCTGCGCTCCCTTCGAGATTGGCGACATCACGTTGACTGCTCACTACGACGACGACCGGATTCAGAGCGATGGGGCATCGGGTCTTGCGAACAAGATCGCCCGCCTCCGCAGTCTCGTCGGCCAGGCCTACTACAACATCAACGTCAAGACCTATAACTGCGATATCGAAGTTATCGGAACTGACCGGGTCTACCCCAGCGCTCTGCTGGTCGGTTTGACCGAGCCGGAGGGCGATTCCTCCTCTGGGGCGCCGGCCACGTTCTCGATGACATTCGCTATCCAGAATGTGAACGCATCGTAATAACATCTTGACAATGGTGTAGTCGGGCATTGCCCGGGGTTGGCAACTCGTCCTTAGGGGCGAGTTGCTGCGTTTGCGCCACAAAGAAGAAACTATGTGCTAGGTTTCTCGCATGGCAAATGACTCCCTCTACCACGACGACGACGCTGAGCAGAAGGCTAAGCCTGCGCAAAAGAAGGCGTCCGAAAACACCCTGCTAGATAGGCTTCGGGAGACAATCTCGAAGAAAGTTGAACGCCCGCTGGTCTTGGTCGAAGTCCCCGATCGAGAAGGCGTGTACGTTCGGGTCAGCCCGAACATTTCTCAGAACCAGATGCGGTCTTGGCGACGTAATGCTGGGGAAGAGACCAAGGCGGGCATGGACCCGACCAAGTTCTCGGCTTACGTGATTGGCCATACGACAGTTGGCTTTGAAATTGACGGCGAGGAAGTGCTCGATTCCGAGGGCCTTTCCATGAACTTCGCTTCTGCGGAAGTGCTGAATATGACCGGCACCGACCGGCCGGTTCCGGACGCAGTACGAGCGTTTTTTGGCACCGACCCGCATCTTGAAGCCGCTGCCCTGGCGATCCTTGAGGCAGCCGGCTATGGGGACACGGTGGAAACTGTGGACCCTACGAAGAAGTCTTCGACGAATTAGTCGAAGACTCCCGAGTTAAGTCTGCAGCCAGACTCGGGGAACTTTTTCACGTCAACCCATTAAGCCTCTTAGATATAACTGATGACGACTGGGTCATTTTGATGGCCTGTGCTAAAGTTGTAGAGATCGATAGAGAGGAAATGGAGCGTAAGTCCAGGCAAAACCGCTCTTGATCTACGCTATTCATTCGCTCGGAGTGGCTTATGGCTGATGCACAAATCATCGTTAGGGCGCACCTTCGTGGCGAACGTGAACTAAATAAGGCCAAGCGCAAACTAACTGAAATTGGGCTGGCCGCAAGTGTTGCAGATAAAAGGCTTTCCAGCCTAGGAGCATCTGCGAATACGGCAACAGCCCGCCTGACTGCTAATAGCAATAAGTTCAGGAAGCATTTTGACGATTTTGACAAGATGGTCAAAAAGTTCGGAACTGTCTCCCTTGGTGGGTTCAAGGCTGCCAGCAAAGTCTTTATTGCCGAAATGGGCCTAATGTCACTCACCATGGTGACCTTCCACGGCCTTTTGGTAGCAGGTCAGTGGCTGGTCAAGGCTTATCACTCCAGTATGAAGGCCCTGGCTGGGGCCGCTGCCGGAGCGGCCGTTGCGCTGAGTTCTGTTGCTGCGGCGATTCGAGAGCAACAAGCGGCAATGTTCGCCTACAAGGGACTCAACTACAACTACGCCGAACTGGGTAACAATACGCGCCAAGTCAGCAGCGTGATGAGGGGGCTACAGAAAGATTCCACGCTGGCCACTCTCGGCGTCCAGAACCTCAACGCCGCATTTGGTGCGGTATCCCAGCGATCTACCTTCACTGAGGAGTCGAGGCTCCTTCTCCGTTCTTTGATGGACTTTGGCTCAGCCGGCCGGTCGCTCGAAGAGGGAGCGAAGGCTGTTGGAGATTTGATTGGCCTTCTGCAAGACCCGGACGCCTCTTTCGACGAGATCAAAGCCTCCGCCGAAGCACTGGGACCGACGATGAAGAAGGCGCTGAAAGAGGCTGGGATCGAAAGTGCGGCAGAGTTGAAGAAGGCTGCGCTTTCGGGTCAATTGGCAGTTCTTGGCGGCGTCCAGGGGCAGTTTGATGCGGTGAACGACACCCTGATCAATAGATTCAAGAAGTCATTCACCATCATTCAGGCTGACTTTGCGGATTTGGGTGAGCAGTTCCTGGGGCCACTAAAAGACTCTCTCGATGAAGTGACGCTCATCTTCAGGCGAACATTTTTGCGGGTCAGAAACCTGCTGGACGATTTTGGCACTACGACTTTCATGGAGACGGTCGTAGGAGCGGCAGAGAAAATGGAAGAATTCTTTGTCAAGTTGTTCAGGGAGTATCTGCCCCAGGTCGAAGGAATGTTCAACCGTATCGGCGACTGGTGGGACCGATTCTCCACTGGCTGGGACTACATAGTCGAGCGGATGCGAATCTTCGTAGATGGCGCTCGTGTTATTGAAGAGGCGTTCAAGGCGCTGATTGGCCCCATATGGGACGCTATTAAACAAAGTTTTGGGACTTTCAACCTTGTTCTTCAGCAGAACAGAGACAACTTCGTTGAGTTCGGTTCCCAGATCGGAGAAGCCCTTGCGAAGTTCATGGAGTTCGGTACGGTCCTCAAGCAACTATTCTTCGAGTCGCTCCCGTTTGTCAATAGGGTCCTTGAGGGAATTCAGCAAGTCCTAGGTTTCATTACTGACAGCATCAAGACATTGAAGGGGATGATCGGCGGTTTAGGTACCGATGGATTCGGTTCATTCCTCACCTTTGCGACCGTGATGTTGGGCTTGTCGAAAATGAAAAATGTGAAGGGCGGTTTCATCAACCAGCCAGTCCAGGCCATGAATGTGACCGCTGGAACGGTCAACTTGATGGGGCCAACCGGGATTACTCAGGGCGGCCAGGTTTACAATAACCCCAACACGGGAGGCGTTCCTTACTACACCGGCCCAACAGGTGGCGGCGCCGGCGCTGGGGCGGGGGGATTCTCCAGTCTCAAGGGTGGCGCACGTCAAATGATGCAGCAGTACCCTGGCATGACTCGTCGTCAGGCTTTGATGTTGGCGCAACAGGGCGGCATCCCGGCGACAGCCCTAGGTGGGTACGGTGCGATGCGTGGCGTTGGCATGACTCGCTATCAGTCGCTGAAAAACATTTTTAGCGTTCCTATGACGCCAGCAAATGCTCCAAGGGGCTTCATCCAGCGTGCCGGCGTCCCAATTCGTAATGCTCGTGAAAGCGTCGCTGGCAAGGCCGTAAGTCGCTTTGGAAGCAGCATGTCTGGCAAGTTGGGTGCAGGCATCGGCTTGAACCTTGCGGCTGGCTTTATGCCCGAAGAGGCTCAGGGGGCAATGGCCCTTGGCTCTACCCTTGCGATGTTCAACCCCCTATTGGGGCTTGGTGTCGGCCTTGGTGGAGCGGCCATGAACGCCCAGACTGCGGGTGGGGGAGCGTTAACAGGAGCGGGAGCCGGTGCAGCGATCGGAACAATGATCATGCCCGGAGTTGGAACGCTCGTGGGTGGAGTCATCGGCGGAATCACCGGTGGGATCATGGGCGCCTTTGGTAAGAAAAAAGCCGAAATAAAGAAGGCCAAAGAGGCGGCTCGAAGCATCGCCGAAGAGTTGGTGAACAACACGGTTGCTGGTTTGACCGGAGTTCTGGAGGAATACGGGCGAACGGGCCTGACCCAGGAACGACTACGGGAGGCCTCTGGGTTTAACAAGATTTCTCGGTTAATGAGTCAGATCGATTCATCCCTTGGGGTCGACGATGACTCCGGGCGAGATCGTCTTGTTCGTCAGTTTTACCAACTCCAAGGAATACTAGGAATCGAATTCCCGGACACTCTTGAGGACGCGCTGA
>Ga0222714_10001633_pt1 | contig 25088 bp, 27 predicted proteins | sample C33_3DmetaG_FD_165048 | JGI IMG/M metagenome (GOLD analysis project Ga0222714, IMG submission 165048) | Estuarine water microbial communities from San Francisco Bay, California, United States - C33_3D | ecosystem: Environmental > Aquatic > Marine > Unclassified | place: USA: California...
CCCACCCAATTGTAAACCTCTTTTTCCCATGTATCTTGGGGTTAACGTCGCATCTTGGTTAGGAGCGATATTGAAATAGTAAGGTGTTTTGACTTGAAAACCACTTCGGGTTGTTGTGCCCCATGTTGGACTTAAAAATCCCGTTTTTCTTTCATTATTAAATGAAAAATTTACCTTCGGCGAATACATAATCGGAACACCTTTAAATTCCATGCGAGCGTTTGTGGCATCAACAGATTTTGACTTATTGTCAATATTAATTTCACTGCCCTTGATGAACCAATCTGTTTTACCCACTTCGCAGGTGGTAATTTCTGCGTTATTTAAAGTGGTTTTATTTTCACCCTCAATCGAGAGTTTAGATGCATAGCCCCTAATAGATTGGTTAATGGAAGCCTGATTCGTTGTGTCTGTATCGAAAGTGGCCTCGGGAATTTCTCCTACCGACTCATCTACATCTAAGGTTAATTGCTGTCCAGTAATTAATGTATTACCACTCTTTAGCTTCACATTGCCGTTAGCTTCAAGTTGATTTGATATTTGATCGAAGATAATCGTATCTGCTTCGATACGCTTGCCAGACTTGATGAGAACGGCGTTTCCAGAAGCTTTGATCTGCTTATCGATGGTATTTTCAAGAGATTCACCCTCAATAATTAAATCAGTATCATTTGGGTTATCAATTGCAAAGCAATTGCTAATAACTAAATAACCTAAAATAACTGATTTGGTTAAAATAAAGAGTGTGCGCTTATTAAATATCATTAATTCTAAAAATATAACTCCTGAGAGTCCGGGGGATATATTTTAAATGATATTTTTAACAAATCAAATAAAATCAACAATTTATAACAAATTTTTAAGGCAATAGTGATTTCACAAATCTCTAAAAAAAATGATTGATTTAGACCAAAAAATAATAAATTTTTTAGATAATTATTTTAAGGCAAAGTATGAGATATCAAAAGCTTCTGAGGATGCAAGCTTTAGAAAGTATTACAGAGCCTTTTTTAAAGATAAAACATACATCATTATGGTTGCTCCACCAGATAAAGAGCCAATTGATCCATTTATTTTTTTAGCTAAAAGCCTAAAAGAAAAAAACATCAATGCGCCAGAGCTCTTTGAAATTAATCTTGAACTTGGCGTTATTATTATGCAAGATCTTGGGGCGACCTCTCTTCTTGAGTTTTTTAATGATTCAAATTACCAAGAGGATGAGATGTTCGAAAGGCTGATTCACTTGATATACCAGATGCAGTTGAATTGTTCAGGTTTTACAAACAATTCTTACGATCATAAAAAGCTTAAAGATGAGCTTGATTTGTTTCATACTTGGTATTTAAAAAATATCAACTTTGATCAGGCTAAACTTCTGGAAATATACAGTTACTTAATTGAGAGAGCCGAGTCTCAAGTTCAAAAGTTTGTTCATAGAGACTTTCATTCACGAAACTTACTTATAAATGATAATGAAATTGGCGTGATTGACTTCCAGGATGCCCTCATTGGTCCGGTAACCTATGATCTAGTATCTATCTTAAAAGATGCTTATCATGAAAAAAATGCACAATTCATCATTGATAAATGTATCAGGTATTGGCAGCTTGCAAGAGATTCGTTTGGACTAACAGATGATTTTTCTGAATTTTTTATTGATTTTGAATTAATGGGAGTTCAAAGACATCTAAAAATCTTAGGTATTTTTAAAAGGCTCTCTGAAAGAGATGGTAAGCATCAGTATTTAAATGACATTCCACTCATCGAAGAATATCTTCTGGAAATTATTCCAAATTATCCAAAATTAAAATATGTGGGAGAGCTTATTCTTGAAAAAAGAAAGCTGGATGGCTTATGAAAGCCATGATACTAGCGGCTGGAAGGGGGATGAGAATGGGTGTATTATCAAACACAACACCTAAGCCCTTATTAAAGATTAGGGATAAAGCATTAATTGAGATTCAGCTGAATAAGTTAATTGAAGCTGGGTTTGATGATTTTTTAATTAATGTCTCTTATCTTTATGAACAAATTATCGACTTTGTCACCACTAAATTTGAAAATAAGGTCACGATAACTTTTTCGATTGAAACAGAACCCCTTGAAACCGCAGGAGGCATCATTAATGCTTTAGATTTTTTTGATGACAATCCTTTTTTAGTCACCAATTCTGATATTTTCACTGATTTTAAATATGAGGAAATCATCAATTATCAGCTAAAGGATGGAATCATGGCTCATTTGATATTTGTTCCAACTCCTAATTTTAAGGACCAAGGTGATTTTGGGCTAGCAAATAAATTCGTCAATCTTAATAAAGACTTAACATTTTCTGGAATTGGTATTTATACAAAACAAATGTTTACTGAATATGTAAAAGGTGAAAAAATTCAATTAAAAACAGTATTAGAAAACAATATTAAAAAAAATAGAATCACTGGATCTTTATTTAAAGGTTACTGGTCTGACGTAGGGACTCCTGAAAGATTAAAATATGAAAATACAAAATATGAAAATTAAACCTACGATTTATAAACAAAGAAGAAAACAGCTGACAGCTTTGTTAAATGGAGGAATTGCAATTGTCAGAAACTCATCTGACCAAATTCGATCCAATGACACTCATTATCCATATCGCTCCAATAGTTATTTTCATTATTTATCAGGATTTCCTGAATCTGAATCTATACTAGTTATAACGTCTAAGCCTAATCGGTCTTTTATTTTTACAAAAACAAAAAATAAGGAAAAAGAAATCTGGGATGGTTTTATTTATGGACCAAAAAAAGCAGCTCAAGACTTTTTATTTGAAGTAGGCCTAGATTTAAAAGAGTTCAGATCTTTTTTAAATGAATTAATTTCAACACACACAAATTTTTATCTTCTTCAAGAGGATTTAGATTTACGATCCATGTTGTCAAAAGCATTAAATATTGCGAGTAAAGGCAAGAGGGTGGGTCCAGTGATGAATAATCATATTCATGGACTGAATACGATGCTTGATGAGATGCGATCCATTAAAAGTAAAGATGAAATTGAAATGATTCAAAAGGCGGCAAATATTTCTAGTGAAGCCCATAAGTTTGCCATGGCAAAGATTCATTTGGATCAATATGAGTATCAAGTTGAAGCGAGGTTGAGATATGAGTTTGCAAAAAATGGAGCTAGAAATGAGGCATATCAATCGATTGTTGCTTCTGGAAAAAATGCTTGCACACTTCACTATATTCAAAATAACGCGAAACTAATAAATGGGGATCTAATTTTAATTGATGCTGGCTGCGAGTATGACTGCTATGCGTCAGACATTACCCGAACCTATCCAATTAATGGAAAATTTTCAGCGGCTCAAAAGGATGTTTATACAATTGTGTTAGAGGCGCAAAAAAAAGCAATTGAATCTGTTAAAAGAAATAATACATTCAATGACCCACATGAAACTGCAGTGAGGGTTTTGGCACAAGGATTAAAAGATCTGAAAATTATTAGATCTCCAGTTAATGAAATTATTGAAAAACAACTTTATAAAAAATATTTTATGCATCGAACCTCTCATTGGATGGGTTTAGATGTTCATGATGTGGGTGATTACTATGACCAAAAAAATAATTCAATTAAATTAAAAGATGGACAAATCTTAACCATAGAGCCTGGTCTGTATTTTCAGAAAAATGAAAAGATTCCTAAAGCTTTCCAGGGCATGGGAATAAGAATTGAGGACGATGTATTGGTGAATGGAAATTCACCAATAATTTTGACAACAAAGTGCCCAAAAGAAATTCAGGATTTGGAATCAATTATTGGAAAAGGATAATTTAAGTCAAATTCGAGTAATTGGAGCTGGCCCAGCTGGACTCATTTTTGCCCTATTAAATGCAAGAAAAACTTTTCAAATTATGCTTCATGAGAAGGATCCTGAAGATTTTTTTGCTCAGCAGTCTCGTGCTCTTGCATTGTCACCAAGCTCCATGGAAATTTTATCGGAAATAGGAATCAGTCCAGATCAAGATTCCAGTTTTGTTCCGATCAAAACAATTCATACGAGTCAGAAAAACAGCTTTGGAAGAGTTTTAATTGAGGATGATGATAAAGAATTAGGTTATGTCATTCGCTATAAAAATTTAATGAAGTTATTGCTTGATAAGACTAAAGCTAACAAATACATCAAAATAATATTTGAAAGTGAAATTCTCACTATTAATGACGAGCAAGATTTTTTTACCGATGCTATAAATAAAATTTATAAGTATGATTTCCTTTTGTTTTCTGACGGTATAGGCAAGCTTTTAAGTAACACATTTGAATTTGAGAATGATCCAGATATGGATGACTTACTGGCTCTGGTGGCAGAAATTCATACAGAATTAAACCATCACAATTGCGCTTACGAGCGATTTACGGTTAACGGTCCGATAGCTCTTTTACCCTTAGAGAAGCAAAATCTATCCAAATTGGTTTGGACTGGAAAAAAAGATTACATCATGCAAATATTGAATTGTGACAAGCAAACATTTGCAACTTCTTTTAAGGATCATTTTGGCGAAAGGCTTGGAAACTTGAGCCATATTGAAGAAAAATCTGCTTATCCACTCAGCCATCAATTCATAAGACAGCCCTATCAAAAAAATATTTTAGTGTCAGGCAATGCAGCACACGCTATGCATCCAGTTGCTGGGCAGGGATTAAATTTGACTATTCGTGATCTTAAGGTTTTATCAAGCTTACTTGATAAAAATAACTATCAAATATCTGAGACTTTATTAAAACAATATAGCGATGAAAGAAAAAGAGAGGTTCGTTCTTTGATGAAAATATCGAGCCATTTAGTGAAAGGGTTTTCTAACCAAATAGTTGGAGCAAATTTATTAAGAGGATCAGCAATGCTTTTTCTTGATAATAGTTTTTTTATAAAAAAAATGTTTAAAGAGAAATTTAGTTATGGAAAAAACTAAAGTTATTTTGCTTGGAGATAATCTTGTTTCAAATATTTTAAAAATTTTACTTCATAAGCAAAAGATTGATTTCGTCAACTTATGTTTGCCCAAAAAAAATTCTGAGACTCGGTTTTATGCAGTAAAGCCAACATTTTATCAATGGTTTGAAGATAATTTCAAATTACCTTTTTCAGAGTTTTATCCTATTAAAAATATTGATATTTTTTTTAAACAAGAAAAAATTACTTTTGCTAATGAGCATTCCAGACCTTTCGCGTTATTCAATATGACAAAAAGTGATGATATTTTTCAAACCATTAAACATTTTAATCTTGATGCCGCCATTGAAATTAATGATATTAAAGTGAAATCTGATATAAATTTCATTTCATTAACTGGTCAAAGCATTCAAGGAGACTTAATTATTAATACCGATCATCGTTTAAATGAATCTTTAGGGGTGATAGAAAAAGTTAACAACACCCAAGAGTTTGCCATTGTGGCCTGTTTTTCTTCAAAAACTAGCCTAGAAAATAAGGCATATCAATATTTTTATAATAATCAGATTCTTGCCATACTTCCTTATGATGATAATAAGTTTTCCATTGTCTTGTCGGCAAAAGATGAAGTTATTAAAAATTTATTATCTTTGTCAGATCAGAATTTTGAAAAAAACATTCAAAAGATTTGCGGGCTTTCTTCAATAAGGTTATTAACCGAAAGGCAGTCCTATCCCATTCTTCAATCAAAAGTTATAAAAAATAATTTATCTCGAATGATCATAATGGGTGACGCAGCTCACCGGGTTCATCCTCTTGCCGGACAAGGACTCAACTTAGGTTTTGGAGATATTACGGATTTTAATTCATTGATCAATCAATCTTCATATCATGATTATGGAAAAGCTAACTTTATTAAAAAATACAACATCAAAAGAGCCGCTGATGAAACGTTTATTCATTATTTAACTTCAACAATTGATGCTATGATGATTACGCGGGGTGATTTTTTCCAACCTTTGATGAAGTTACCAACAAAATTGATCAATAAATCAAATTTAATTAAAAAACTGCTAGCCGAGGCGATGATCTAATGAAATTTATTTGTACAGTGCTTTTATTCTTTATAACCTCTGTTTATGCAGACATTGACAAGCTTGAAAAGGCGATCAAAGCGCAGTATCCAGATATAAAAATTCAAAGTATTAGTAAAACTCAGTTCAATGATTTGTATGAGGTTTATTTGGGAAATCAGATCATTTATACAGATAAATCTTTTAAGTTTTTAATAGTTGATGGACACTTGGTTGATCCTAAGACAAAAAAAGATCTAACCGCAGATCGATTATCTGAATTGCAAAGAGTCCCGTTTGAAAATTTACCAAAAGACTTAGCTATTAAAATTAAAAAAGGTAATGGACTAAAAAAAGTAGCAATTTTTTCTGACATAGACTGCCCATTTTGTAGAAAATTAGAAAAGGATGTTTTGATGAAGTTAGAGGATGTAGAAATTTATACATTTATTTTTCCTTTGGCCATTCATCCTGAGGCAGAAGAAAAGTCGTTAAAAATATGGTGTTCAGATAATCCATCGAAAAATTGGATTAATTTCATGACCAATGCTCAATTACCTGCTAATGACGCAAATTGCGTTTCTCCGGTAAAACAAATCCAAGACTTTGCTCTTAAGCATGGCATCCAATCAACCCCAACCATTATTTTCCAAAATGGAAAGCGTGTTTCAGGAGCAATACCTCTAGAAGAATTTAAGTCCTTAATGTAATAAGTATTTCTTGACTTTACTTTAAAATTTACGTACCTTATTGAACTCAAGGTGTTTGCATTAAGCTTATCTGTGTATTCTAAATCTCAATTAAGTCTTCACTCATTCTTAATACAAACTTTTAGGGGCGCCTCCCCAACATTATGTAGGAAGTTTTATGGCTGAAGGAACAGTAAAGTGGTTTAACGATGCAAAAGGATTTGGCTTCATCACACCTGATGACGGATCTGAAGATTTATTTGCACATTTTTCATCTATCACTGGTGATGGATATAAAAGCTTAAAAGAAGGTCAACGTGTTACTTTTGAAGTGACTGATGGCCCAAAAGGTAAGCAAGCTTCAAATATACAAAAAGCTTAACCTTCTAAATTCTCAATAATAGCCTGAGCAAAGTCACTTGTTGACATTGCACTGACACCCATATGAACTGAAAAATCAGCGGTAACTTTCTTTTCTAGAAGTGTTTTTCTAAAGGCTTTATCCAGCGCATTTGCCGCTTCGTTCCATTTTATGTGGGATAACATCATTTGTGCTGAGAGAATTAAAGAGCTTGGGTTAGCTATATTCTTACCTGCTATATCAGGTGCTGTACCATGGGTAGCCTCGAATATTGCTAAATTGTTTGATAAATTAGCACCCGGTGATATTCCTATACCACCCACCTGAGCAGCAAGCGCGTCTGAGATATAGTCACCGTTTAAGTTTAATGTGGCAACCACATCATATCTTTCAGGGCGGAGGAGAATTTCTTGTAAAAATGCATCCGCGATACAGTCTTTAATCCTAATACCATTATTCAAAATAATTTCACTAGATTCATTTAAATGCGCACCAAATTCTTTTTTAGCAATCGCATAACCCCATTCTTTAAACCCACCCTCAGTAAATTTCATGATGTTGCCTTTGTGAACTAGAGTGACAGATTTTCGATTATTATCAATGGCGAACTGAATAGCTTTATGAATTAAACGCTGAGAACCCTCCATTGAGACAGGTTTAATTCCTATGGCGCTGCTATGAGGAAATCTCACTTTACCATCATCATGAAACTCTTTAAGTAGCTCCATGATTTTATTTACCTCATATGTACCTTGTTGGTATTCAATGCCTGCATAGATGTCTTCGGTATTTTCTCTAAAAATTACCATATCAGTTTTTTCTGGATTTTTTAAAGGACTGGGAACACCTTCGAAATATTGGATAGGTCTTAAGCATACAAATAAATCAAGTTTTTGGCGCATGGCAACATTTAAGGATCGAATGCCTCCACCAACAGGTGTTGCCAGGGGGCCTTTGATAGAAACAATGTATGTTTCTAATGCATCGAGTGTTTCTTCGGGGAGGAAGTGATTATTACCATATAAGTTTGCCGCTTTTTCTCCAGCAAAGACTTCTAGCCATTCAATTTTTTTTGATCCAGAGTAAATTTTTTTGACTACTGCATCAACAACTGATTGCATCGCTGGCATAATATCAACGCCGATACCATCACCTTCAATGAATGGGATGATTGGAAAATCTGGTATATTAAGCTCATGATTTTTTTTTACACTAATGGCTTGACCATTCGAGGGAGGTTTAATAATTTGATTCATCGAATTCCTAATTATTTATGATTATTTTATTTAATAAACCATTCGGCGTTATCAGTCAATTTTCTCATCATGACACTCATCCAACATTAAAAAAATTTATAAACATTCCTAATGTTTACCCCGCGGGTCGTTTAGACACAGACAGTGAGGGTCTATTAATTTTGACCGATGATGGAAAAGTCCAGCATGAAATTTCATCACCAAACAGCAATAAGTATAAAGGATATTGGGTTCAAGTTGAAGGTGAGATTAATGAAAAGGCCCTAAAAAAATTGATGGAGGGTGTGATAATTAAAGATTATAAAACCAAACCCGCTCTGGTTAATTTAATTGATGAGCCAAAAATATGGGAACGATCAAAACCAATCAGATTTAGAAAAAATATTCCAACATCCTGGATAAATGTTGAAATCGTTGAAGGCAAAAATCGTCAAGTTCGCAAAATGACAGCTTCAGTGGGCTATCCAACATTAAGAATTATTCGACATAAAATAGATATGTTTTTTTTAGATGATCTGCAACCTGGTGAGTATAAAGTTCTAAAATGAACAATAATGAAAAATGATATAATCAAAAAAATTAAAAGGATTTAAATTGTCAGGTAACTCGATCGGAAAATTATTTATACTTACCACGTTTGGTGAGTCTCATGGCATTGCTATTGGAGGCATTGTTGATGGTTGCCCGCCTGGGTTGGAGTTATCTGAACAAGACCTTCAAGTTGACCTTGATCGAAGAAAACCTGGGACATCAAAATTTGTAACCCAGAGAAAAGAGAGTGACCGAGTCCAAATCCTTTCCGGTGTTTTTGAAGGAAAAACAACAGGTACCCCAATAGGCTTGATCATTTTTAATGAGGACCAACGCTCAAAAGATTACTCTGACATTAAAGATACCTTTAGACCTGGGCATGCAGATCTAACTTATCAAGAAAAATATGGCATTAGAGATTACCGTGGAGGAGGTCGATCCAGCGCAAGAGAAACCGCAATTCGCGTAGCAGCTGGAGCAATCGCAAAAAAATGGTTATTAAAAAAACATAAGGTATTAATACAGGCATGTATAAAAAAAATTGGAACAATAGATATTCCATTTATTTCCTGGAAGCATGTTAATCAAAATCCTTTTTTTGCACCAAATAGTAAAATTATTCCTGAGCTTGAAGCTTATATAAATAATATTCGATCTGATAGAGATTCTGTGGGGGCGATGATACATGTTGAGGCTAAAAATGTACCGAGTAGTCTTGGTGAGCCTATCTTTGATCGAATGGATGCTGACATTGCTCATGCGTTGATGAGTATTAATGCGGTAAAAGGGGTTGAAATAGGTGCAGGATTTCATTCGATTGTACAAAAAGGGTCTGAACACAGTGATGAAATTACCCCGAAGGGATACATATCTAATAATGCTGGTGGCGTTTTAGGAGGAATCACAACGGGCCAGCCAATCACGGCTAATGTTGCCTTTAAGCCGACATCAAGCATTCCCCAAGACCGAAAATCAGTGAATAAAAAAAATAAACCTATTCTTATGAAAACTAAAGGGCGTCACGACCCTTGTGTAGCCATCAGAGCCGTTCCAATTGTTGAGGCTATGATGGCCTTAGTTCTCATGGATCATTTACTCAGAGATAAAGCTCAAAATTATTTAGTAAAAAGAAAATAGTTTACCTTGGTAAAAAATCTCCACTTTAATCTTTCTCGATTTTATTTTGTATATTATTTTTTTGTAGGGCTTTTTGTTCCCTATTGGGGATTGTATTTGACCTTCAAATCATTTTCACCAATTGAGATTGGATTTCTTTTATCTTTTTTTCAATTAAGTAGAATTTTTGCTCCAAATTTGTGGGGCTGGATTGCTGACCATACTGAAAAGAGATCGTTATGGATTCGATTAACTGCTTTTGTAGGTTTTATAGGATTTATAGGAATTTTTTGGGCTGATAGCTTCATCGAGATTTTTGTAATAATGATGGCTATGAGTGTTTTTACTAGTTCAACCTTACCCTTAGCTGAGTCATTAACTTTATCACATTTAGCAACAACCAATGGGCACTACAGCAAAATTAGAGCTTGGGGTTCTCTAGGATTTATTGCGGCTTCATTAGGTCTTGGGTTCATTTTTGATATTTTTGGAATTAAATGTTTACTGTTTATGTTGCTATTAACACAATTTTTTATTTTTATTTTTAGCTACAGCATTCCTGATAAACCATATCATCAGCAAAGTTTTGGTAGAAAATCTTTTTTACAAATTATCAAGAAGCCAGAAGTTTTTAGCCTTTTATTAGCATGCGCCTTAATGGTGACTTCACATGGATTACTTTATAATTTTTACTCGATTTATATGAATGAACAAGGATACTCGAATTCAATCATTGGATTTTTATGGGCACTTGGAGTTATTTGTGAAATTTTTATTTTTTTCTTGATGCCAAAAATTATTCGATTTTTAAATTTTAAACAAGTTTTATTAATTAGTTTATTTATAGCTGTGGTTCGTTTTTACTTAATAGGTTCTTTTGCTGACTGTTTATCGATAATCTTGATTGCACAAATGATGCATGCTTTTACATTTGGTTCTTTTCATGTTGCATCGATTGAAATGATTAATCAGTTTTTTTCAGGCAAAAATCACGCCAAGGGACAAGCTCTTTACAACAGCATAACTTATGGGGTGGGTGGCGCATTGGGAGGTTTGGGTGGGGGGTATATCATTCAGATGTATTCAGCATCGGCAGCATTTACCTTATCAGCAATATTTCCACTAATTGGATTTTTTATCGCACTTGTAGGGATAAAATCACGATTCAGCGCTTCAAAATTATTTAATTAATTGCTTCTAATCATTGCATATGCAGAATGATTATGAATAGATTCAAAATTTTCTGACTCAACAACATAACTTTTTATTCTCTGATCCTTATTCAAATCAGTTGCGATATCACGCACCATATCTTCAACAAATTTGGGATTATCATAGGCCTTTTCAGTCACATATTTTTCATCAGGCCTTTTGAGAAGGCCATATAATTCTGAAGATGCATTTTCTTCAACCAATTTAATAATATCTTCAATCCAGACAAATTCTGAAGTTTTAACAGTGACCGTTACATGTGATCTTTGATTATGCGCTCCGTAATCAGATATTTTTTTAGAACATGGACATAAGCTTGTAACGGGTACAACGACTTTGATTTGGTTGGTAAATACATCTTCTTTTATGCTTCCAATAAAAGTTACTTCATAGTCCAGTAAGCTTTCAACTTCAGAAATAGGTGCTTTTTTATTTACAAAGTAAGGAAAAGTCATTTCAACATCTCCAGCTTCTGATTCAAGACGCAGTAACATGTCACGTAATATCTTCTCAAAATTTTGTACACTTATGGTTTTTTCATTTTCATTTAAGATTTCAACAAATCGAGACATATGAGTTCCCTTAAAGTTATGCGGCAGGTGAACATACATGTCAAACATCGCAATAGTTGATTGATCACCACCAGTTTTATCTTTCACAGATATGGGGTGTCTTATTGATTTGATTCCAACTTTATCTATGTCTAAGTGTCTTTTATCCGGCGTATTCTGAACGTCTTCAATATTTTCTTTTAATTTATTCATACGGTAAGTCTAACATTTGGATATAAAGTTAACAATTTTATTTTCTATTGACTGTGTATCAAGGTTTAAATTTTTATGAATTTCTTCTTGTGAGCCATGATCTGAAAATTCATCTGAATAGCCGAGAACTAACGTTTTAATTTGGATATTATTTTTAGATAATAGTTCCAATACTGAAGATCCAGCCCCCCCTGCGATTGTATTATCTTCAATGGTCACAATGTATTTATATATTTTAGCAGCAGCAAGAATTATCTCTTGGTCAATCGGCTTGGAGAATCTCATATTAATGACGGCGTAATTGTATTTTTCTGCTATAGGAATTACATTTTCCATGAGGGGACCAAAACATAAGAAAACTAATTTTTCACCCTTTTTAATTTCAACAGATTCTCCAAATTTTACGGTGGTAGATTTTAAATTTGATGCATATCCCCTAGGGTATCTGATAAAGCAAATCTTATTTAATTTATAAGCCAAGGTCAGCATATCTTTTAACTCTTGTTCATTAATAGGATTCATGATGACGGTATTTGGAATACATCGGATAAAGGAAATATCAAAACTACCATTGTGAGTCGGACCATCTGCTCCAACTACTCCTGCACGATCTACTGCAAATAGCATAGGAATTTTTTGTAGAGCAACGTCATGAATTATTTGATCATAGGCCCTCTGCATAAAAGTTGAATAGATGGCAACGACGGGTTTAAAACCTTTTAAAGCCAACCCAGCTGCAAAAGTCACAGCATGTTGTTCAGCTATACCAACATCATAAAATCGAGATGGATATTTTTTTGCAAATGTCGTTAACCCGCTTCCGTCTGACATAGCTGGAGTTATTGCGACAAGACTTTTATCCTTTTTCGCATAATCCAGAATCCATTCGCCAAAGACTTGAGTGAATGTTTTTTGATTTGTAAATAAAGAAGTTTTTTTTGATATCCCATGAAATTTATTTGGATCTTTCTCGGCAGGAGAGAACCCGTTACCTTTTTTTGTAACCACATGAAGAAATTGAGGACCACTTAAATTATTGATATTTTCCAAGGTATCAACTAATACATCTAAATTATGACCATCAATAGGCCCAATATAATTAAATCCAAATTCTTCAAATAGAGTTCCAGGAGTTACCATGCCTTTAACATGCTCTTCTGTTTTTTTAGCTAACTCAAGAATAGAGGGTACTTTTTCAAAAATCTGCTTACTGGTTGATTTAAATCCGCCATAAATTTTTCCACTTAAAAGTTTAGCTAAATAGTTATTTAAGGCCCCTACATTTTTTGATATGGACATATCATTGTCGTTTAGAATGACTAAAATATTACTCTTACTATTTCCGGCATTGTTCAGGGCCTCAAAGGCCATGCCAGCGGTCAGGGCGCCATCGCCAATAATAGCGATACTCTTAGAATTTGAACGCTGTTTATTAAGTGCTTCTGCCATACCAAATGCGGCAGAAATTGATGTACTTGAATGACCTGTTCCAAAATGATCATGATCACTCTCATCGAGTTTTGGAAAGCCAGATAACCCTTGGTATTGTCGCAATGTACTAAATTGATTTTTTCTGCCAGTCAAGATTTTATGGGTATATGTTTGATGGCCAACATCCCAGATCAAAATATCTTTGGGACTATTAAAAATATAGTGTAAAGCAATAGTTAATTCAACCACGCCTAGATTGGACGCTAAGTGGCCCCCGGTTTCTTGAACAGATTTTATTAAAAACTCTCTAATCTCAGATGCGAGGATAGGTAATTGTTTTTTTCCTAATTTCTTTAAATCCTTTAAAGAATTAACTTGATCAAGAAGGTTACTATTCAATTCGTCCATACATTTCTGTTATTAAAAAGTTAAACTCAGTTGGGAGTTTAAGGTTTTTTGCTAATCTTACTATTTCTTTAAAATTGATTTCTATAATTTCTTTTAGTTTTTTCTGTCCATACAAAGAGAAGTAAGTAATTTTTTTTGTATTCAAGTCGTTTCCAGGATTTTTTCCTAAGATGGTTTTATTTGATGTTGCATCCAAATAATCATCAATCATTTGGTATAACAAGCCCAATAATTGAGCCAAAAGAGAAAAATTATTATATTGAGATTTAGGCTGATTTGAGAGCAAAGTCGGAATAAGAATACAAGCGCTAATCAGCTTACCTGTTTTATTTGAATGGATCATTTCAAGAACTTTTTTATTTGGCTTTTTTTTCTCATAAAGCATATCGAGTGACTGTCCAAGCACCATACCTTCAGGGCCAATTGAATTAGCAATTAAATGAATGCACTTTAATTTAAGTTCACTCGATACTTTAATGCTGTCAGAACTGAGCAATTGAAATGCCATTGATTGAAGAGCGTCCCCAACCAAGAGTGCTTGTGCCTCATCAAACTTTTTATGGCATGTTTTCTTACCGCGTCTTAGGTCATCATTATCCATGCATGGAAGGTCGTCATGAACTAAAGAGTAGGCGTGAATCATTTCAATAGCAGATCCTAAAGAGTAAAGCTGATGTTTTGAATATTTAAAATGTCTTCCAACAATAAACAGGAGGTATGCCCGAAAACGTTTACCACCATTTTCTAATGAGTAACGTATGGCTTTATGAAGGACATTATTTGTTTTTGGAATTCGCTCTAATAAGAAATCATTAAACTCGGATTTAAATTTTTCAAATTTTTCAATTTGGTTCATCAAAATCTTTTAACTCATTTTGTTCATTTAATATTTTAATTTTTTTTTCAAAAGCCTGAAGACTTTCCTGAGCTTGTTTAATCAGTGTTATTCCTTTTTCATAGGAATCAATGGTTTCTTCAAGCTTTAAACTTCCATCATCCATTGATTCAACTATAGCTTCAAGTTCCTCAAGAATCAGGTCAAAACTTTTATTTTTCTCAGCCATTATAATTTCTCCAAAAATTCAAGAAAATCAGAAATTTGTTCATTAACCACATTATGACCCATATTGTAACTTTTAGAATTAAGGTTAGAAAAGTTTATTTGAGACATGGACTGCTGAGAAACCCTAATATCGATGATGTCATCATGTGTACCATGAATTTTTAAGATGGGAGTATCCATATTTTTATGAGCATAACTAAAATTTGGTAAAAATCCTGAAAAGCATACAATCCCATTAATTTTATTATTTGATGTTGCTCCATAATACAAAGATAGGGCAGCACCTTGTGAGAATCCACCGATGATGACCTTATCATGATTGAAGTCATTAAAAATCTTATCAATGATCTGCGATGAATCAATAAAGTCTGATTCGTTAAAGTTCTCAAGGGTTAGATTTTTCATATCAAACCATGCCCTCATCAGCATGTTTTGATTTAATGAAACTGGTCTTAATGGTGCATTAGGAATAACAATATGGTAGTTCTCAAACTCTTTAATATTAAAAAAGGGGAAAAAATCATTTGAATCTGCACCAAGGCCATGCAACCAAATAATTAAGGCCTTGGTATGTGACTCTTTGTTAAGTTGAAGCAATATAAATTAAAAAATTACTTTTGTGATTCAATAAGTTTTTTTAATTCTGGCAAAGCGGCATCGACAACAGAGTTCATGGCATTCAATGCAGACTCGTCATCTTGGCCTTCAGGAATAGGGGGATTTAATTTATATACTCTGTAAAAGCGAGCAGTCCATTGAACTTCAGACTCGTTATCATTTGCTCCTTTAGTGACTGTAATATACATATTACAATCTGCAACAGGAACATCACCCTCAACAATTTCAAATTTAATTTTCATTAAATCATCATCAATGCCTTTGAGCTTTTCTAAGACCTTGCCACCCTTTTTAAGAGTTAAAGTTCTAAACTTTTCTTCACCCTTAGTTTCAATTTTAATATCTGATACAAAAGGGAGCCATTTGTTAGCATTGTCAAAATCTTTTACCACAGCCCATACAGTAGCTGGGCTCGCAGCAATTTTGACTGATTTTTGAACTTTTTGTGGTGTTGGACCATGAGCAAATGCTGTAAAAACAAAAAATAATGCGGTTAAAAATACAACTAATTTTTTCATCTAAAATCCTTAAATATTTATTCTTAAAACAATCACCATCTTACTATAACTAAACAGAATTTTATCTTTTTGGCCAAATAAAATTCCCAAAAGCACGACTTTCTTTTCCAGTTTTAATATGTTTAATTAATTTCAAAGTATTCAGATCGAATATACTAATTGTGTTTGATCCCCAATTGGTTATTACTAGTTGATTATTTGTTTCATCTATACCAATATTTTCTGGAACCTCTTGGGTTTTTAAGTTAACAATTAATTCTTGAGTGGTTTTGTTGATCACACTCAACGTGTCGTCTTGAGTATTGGTAATAAAAATTTTATTTTTATGAATCACCATATTGTAAGGATGACTCCCTGATTTGATCTCTTTGCTTGAGAAATTATTTAAATCTATTTGAGTAATATTGTTTGAGTAGACGTTTACCGTAAAAGCTTGGTCATCACGTGTATAGACACCAAATGGATGCTCGCCTGTTTTTATCGTCTTTAGAATTTTATTATCTTTTATTATGGTTGCGATATTTTCATCACGATTGGCACAAATAAGGAGACCCTGTTTAGTATTGTAAGCCAAGCCGGATGGTGTTTTTGCCACCTCAATCTGAAGCAATTGCTTCCAGGATTGTGTATCAAATAGATAAATTTTGTTTTCGTACCATGAGGATACATAAAGCCGCTTTTCTTTTTTAATGGATACCATTCCCAAAGGGGTGAATCCCAATTCGATTCGGTTGGTAATTTCTAAATTATTAAGATTTATGACTTGAAGGGTTTGACTTTTTGTATTTGAAATTACCGCATGATTGGTATCAATAAATTCAACACCCAGAGGACCTTCGTCGGTTTGAAGGGTCTTGATTACCTCAAGGTCATCCAAATTAACTACCGAGACAGTATCATCCCCCTGGTTGGTAATAAGGGCAAGGGTAGAATTCTTACATCCAGATAAATTTAGAATAAAGGATAAAATTAAAAAAATTTTTAAAGATATGTTTATCAAATTGGGTATTTATGAAAAAATTGAATATAGAAAAGGAATTCTAACAATGATTGATGATGATGGATATAGGCCCAACGTTGCCAGTGTAATTATTAATAGGGATTATAAAATCCTATGGGCTAAACGAACCAATGAGAATAATTGGCAATTTCCTCAAGGGGGTATACAGACTGGTGAAACACCAGAAGAAGCTATGTATCGTGAAGTATATGAGGAGGTTGGTTTGGAGCCAGAAAATATTGAAATAATTGGACGGTCAAAAGACTGGCTTAAGTATGATGTTCCTGAAAAGTTTGTGAGGAGTTATTGGCAGGGACGCTATAAGGGACAAAAACAAATATGGTTTTTACTTAGGTTTATTGGTGAGGATGAGCAAATAAATTTAAATACTCATGATGCGCCTGAGTTTGATCAATGGCGATGGGAAGAATTTTGGCAGCCCTTAAATGAAGTAGTTGATTTTAAAAAAGATGTATATTCTCAAGCACTCAATGAACTCTGGGAGTTTATTGCCCGTTAGTTAACTTTAAATCTCAGCTAAAGTGGTTACAGTATTTTTTACTTTTTGACCAAGCTTTACTTTTATTTTTGCATTTACTGGCAGATAATGATCAACTCTTGAACCAAATCGAATAAAACCATAACGCTGACCTTTCGATAAGGTTTCACCTTCACTTGCATAACATAAAATTCTTCTAGCAATTAATCCTGCTATTTGTACTGAGGTTATAATTTTTTTGTCATGGGTTTTGATGGTAATTGCACACAATTCATTTTCACTTGATGCTTTTTCTAATGCCGCATTAAAAAAACTACCAGGCTTATAAATTTTTTGGGTTACTTTTCCAGAAATAGGTGCCTTATTAGAATGCACATTAAAGACATTCATGAATACACTTATTTTCAAAGAATCTCGATTATTAAATGGATCTCTTGTTTTTTCAATTGCAATAACTCTTCCATCAGCGGCTGATGTGACTTCATTTGGGTTAGTATTTGCTAACCTAGTCGGGTCCCGAAAAAATTGGACCACAAAAACGGTAATCATTAGAAACAATATCACTACCAAGGTGGGGCAAAATAGTATGGATAAAATTAATAATGAAAGGGCTAATCCAATAAAGGGCCAACCCTCTCTTGCGAGAATGGGGAAGTTTTTATCCATTTAGTTTTTGGATTGATCGACTAGTTTATTTTTCGCAATCCAAGGCATCATTGAGCGGAGCTGTGCCCCAACTTTTTCAATAGCATGATCACTGTTCTCTTTGCGATGAATAGTCATTTCTGGATATCCATCATTACCTTCATCAATAAAACGTTTTGCGTAACTACCGTTTTGAATATTCTCTAAAGCTTTTTTCATAGCTTTTTTTGATTCGCTATTAATCACTTCTTTACCAGTAACGTATTCACCAAACTCTGCATTATTGGAGATGGAATAATTCATATTGGCAATACCGCCTTCGTACATCAGATCAACAATCAATTTAAGTTCATGAAGACATTCAAAATAAGCCATTTCAGGCGAATACCCAGCTTCAGTAAGTGTTTCAAAACCGGCTTTGACTAACTCAACTGCGCCACCGCAAAGAACAGCTTGTTCACCGAATAAATCTGTCTCAGTTTCCTCTCTAAAGTCTGTTTCAATAACACCACCTTTCGTGCCTCCATTAGCCATCGCATAGGAGAGAGCCTTATCTTTTGCTTGTCCAGATTTATTTTGATAAACAGCTATCAGCGTGGGTACACCTCCACCTTTAAGAAATTCTGACCGAACTGTATGTCCAGGACCTTTTGGGGCAATCATAATTACATCCACATCATCTTTTGGAGAAATAAATTTATAGTGAACATTAAATCCATGGGCAAAAGCAAGCGTTGCTCCGGGTTTTAGATTAGGTTCGATATGTTGCTTGTATATTGTTGCCATTGTTTCATCTGGGATTAGGAGCATAACAACGTCTGCATCCTTGACTGAATCAGCAACCTCTTTTACGTTATGCCCTGCATTGGATGCTTTTTCCCAAGAAGAACCATCTTTTCTCAATCCTATGGTTACATTGACTCCAGAGTCTTTTAAATTCGCTGCATGCGCATGACCCTGAGAACCATAACCCACAATAGTCACATTCAGATTTTTGATAATATTTAAATCTGCATCTTGATCGTAATAAACTTTCATTTTTATTCCTAAATTAAATTTTCAGTATTCTATCACCTCTACCAATTCCAGATGCACCTGTGCGAACAGTTTCAACAATTGCTGACTTATCTAAACTTTCGATGTAGGCATCAAGCTTGGTTGATGATCCAGTAATTTCAATAGTGAAGGTATTATCTGAGACATCAATGATTCTGCCTCTGAAAATATCACTAATTCTTTTCATTTCCTCACGGTATTGATGAGAGGCTTTAACTTTTACAAGCATTAACTCACGCTCAATATGTTTTCCGTCGTTTAAATCTAAAACCTTTACAACATCAATGAGTTTATTGAGTTGTTTGATAATTTGCTCTATAACTTCATCTGATCCAGTGGTAACAATCGTCATTCTTGATAACGAAGGATCTTCAGTTGGGGCCACGGTCAGAGATTCAATATTGTAGCCTCGTGCAGAAAACAGGCCAGAAACTCTGGATAGTGCTCCGGATTCATTTTCCATTAAAAGAGAAATAATATGGCGCATTATAAATCCTCAGCTAAAATCATTTGCGAAAGACCTTTGCCATTTGGAATCATTGGATATACATTTTCTGTTTGATCTGTTAAAAAATCTATAAATACTAGTCTCTCTTTGTTTTTTTTAGAAAAAGCTTCTTCTAATGCACCAGTAACATCACTTGGATTTTCTATTTGCATTCCAATGTGACCATAAGATTCTGCTAATTTGACGAAATCGGGGAGGGCATCCATGTATGACTCAGCATAACGATTACCGTAAAAAAATTCTTGCCATTGTCTGACCATTCCCATATATCGATTATTGAGGTTAATAATTTTAATCGGTAGGTGAAATTGTTTGCATGTGGATAATTCCTGGATACACATCTGAATTGAGGCTTCACCAGTGACGCAAGCAACTTGAGCCTCTGGATGAGCTAATTGAGCCCCCATGGCATAGGGTAAACCTACACCCATAGTTCCTAGACCTCCTGAATTTAACCATCTTCTTGGCTTATCGAATGGGTAATATTGAGCTGCCCACATTTGATGTTGACCAACATCACTGGTTACAAAAGCATCACCATTCGTTACTTTATGTAATTCTTGCACAACATATTGGGGCTTAATCACCTCTTTGCTGTTTTGAAAGTCTAATGATTTTTTCTCTCTCCAAGATTCAATTTGAATCATCCACTCTTTTTGAATATTTTTATCATGGGCAGTCTTAAGAGATTCATATATAACTAACATATCTTCAAGAACACTTTTTACACTTCCCACAATCGGTACATCAATTTTTACTCTTTTTGAGATTGATGCTGGATCGATATCAATATGAATTATTTTTCTTGGTTTGGATAAAAAATGATCAGGATTGCCGATAACTCTATCATCGAAACGAGAACCAACAGCAATCAGCACATCACATTCTTGCATCGCCATATTCGCCTCATAGGTTCCATGCATACCTAACATTCCAAGGAATTGTTTTTCACTTGCTGGAAATCCGCCTAATCCCATTAAAGTGCTTGTTACAGGAAATCCCAGTTTCTTCATTAATTTGGTTAATGGTTCAGAGGCATCACCTAATACAACACCTCCACCAGTATAAACCATGGGTCGCTTTGCATGAATAAGAAGTTCTAAAGCCTTTGTTATTTGGCCTTGATGACCTTTTTCAACTGGATTATATGATCTTAACTCAATATTCTCTGGATATATAAATTCCGCCTCTTCGGCAGTTATGTCCTTAGGAATATCAACAACAACCGGACCTGGACGCCCAGTTTTTGCAATATAAAATGCTTTTTTTATGGTAGGAGCTATATCTTCTATTTTTTTGATTAAAAAATTATGTTTAACACACGGTCGTGTGATTCCAACTGTGTCACATTCTTGGAAAGCATCCTGGCCTATCGCATGGGTTGGAACTTGACCAGATATGATCACCATAGGAATGGAATCCATGTGTGCGGTTGCGATTCCAGTAACCGCATTAGTGGCTCCAGGCCCAGAGGTTACAAGCGCGACTCCAACTTTACCTGTGGATCTTGAGTAACCATCAGCAGCATGTACAGCAGCTTGTTCATGTCGAACAAGAACATGCTTGAATTTCTTTAGCTGAAAAATGGCGTCATAGATATTTAGAACAGCTCCGCCAGGGTAACCAAAAACAAATTCTGTGTTTTCTTTGTGCAAAGAATGTATAACAATTTCTGCACCTGTTAACTTGTTTGTACTCATTATATGAATTTAAACCAAACCGCTAAAATAACCTATTTATATAGGTTTGGTCAAGCATTACTGGTTTTTTTTGATTGAATTAACATTGAGAAATCAATAGCTTGAATATCTTTTGTTAGCAGTCCCACAGATATTCTTAGCTTTCCCAATGAGGCATACTTTAGGATGGTTCGTTTATTGATATTGCCAGAGATTTCAAGGTTAATTTTGTGATTAGAAATTTGCAGCGCTTTTTTTACATCAGAAACTGAGAAATTATCTAATAATATATTTTTTATGGGGTATTTTAAAGCTGTTGTTAATTGATCAATTGATTCAACTTCAAGTTGTGAGTATAAAAACATTTTTTTTTGCCTTAATTTTTCTAGCAAATTTAATAAGCTGCCGTTAGCAGTGATGTGATTCTCTTTAAACAGAGCATTGTCATATAAACCCAATCTTTGATTTTCACCGCCACCAACTTTTACTGCATATTTCTGGGCCAACCTCATTCCAGGGAGAGTTTTTCGGGTATCAAAAACTTTTGATTTTGTATGTTTGATTAGATTTACGAAAGTATTTGTGATTGTCGCTGTCCCCGATAGAACTTGAATATAATTGAGGCATACTCTTTCTACTGCAAGAATATCTCGGGTGGACCCAGATATTTCACATATTGACTGATTTTTTGTTATTTTTTGACCATCTTTAACCAACCATTTTATCTTCAGTGATTTTTTGGTTTTTATGATTTCATTTATCCATAATTTTCCACAAAAGATAGCGTCTTGACGGGTAATAATTTTTGCTATTGAATCAGATTTAGGAGGAATGAATGGTTTTGTTAAATCTCCACTTCCGAGATCCTCTGATAATGAGAGAGAAATATGTTTTTTAATTTCCTGTAAAAGTTTTAATTTATATTTAAACTGCATTGTTTGTTTAGTTGAAACTATTATATGCTGAATGAATCACTCCGCCTCCAAGGCAAATGTTACTGTCATAAAAAACAACATATTGCCCTGGTGTTATAGCCCATTGCTTTTGTCCAAAAAGGGAGGTTAGCTGATTTTTTTCCATTTGATCTATTTGGCATGCTGCATCTGGTTGCCTGTATCTCGTTTTTGCCCCAATTACTCTCTTGATAGGAAATGGATTACTAATCATATGTAAATTTTCAGCAATAAGGGCATCATGGAACAAAGCTGGATGATTTCTACCTTGAGCAACAACCAATACATTTTCTTTTAAATTTTTTTCTACAACAAACCAGGGCTCTCCATTTCCTTGGGCTGTTCCACCAATATGAAGTCCTTGACGTTGACCAATCGTGTAAAAAGTTAAACCCTCATGCTTTCCAACCTTTTCTCCTTCCACAGAGACTATGTCACCAGGATTCTTTTTAATAAATTGACTTAAAAATTCAGTAAAAGGTCTTTCACCAATAAAACAGATCCCTGTGGAATCTTTTCGATCAAAATTATGTAAACCGTTTTTTTTCGCAATCTCTCTAATCTCACTTTTAAGATATTGGCCAAGTGGAAAAATTGATTTTGATAATTGTTTTTGATTTAATTTATGTAGAAAATAACTCTGGTCTTTTGAAGAGTCAATTCCCTTAGTAAGAAAAAAAAGACCATTCTTCTCAATAACATTTGCATAATGACCGGTCGCAATAAAATCAGCTCCTAATTTGATAGCGTGGGATAAAAAAGCCTCAAACTTTATTTCAGAGTTACAAAGAATGTCTGGATTCGGCGTGACACCTTTCTTAAGATCAGAAAGAAATAAATTGAAAACTTTCTCTTTGTATTCTTTTGCGAAGTTTACAACCTCAATATCAATTCCAATTTTTTCAGCAACGCTGATGGCATCAATAAGATCCTGTTTACTGGAGCAGTATTCATCGTCGTCATCAGCCTCCCAATTTTTCATAAACAATGCTTTAACGTTATGACCCTCTTTTTTTAGAAGGTGAGCGGTCACCGCTGAATCTACCCCGCCAGATAATCCAACTATGATATTTTTTTTAATCATTTTTTTAATAAAGTTTTTTAGTCATGATGCTGAATTTTCATCGTTAATTTCTGAGGCACGATTTGCTGCATCTTTAATTCCATTTTCTATAATTTTTTTAAAATTATTCTTGGCAAAACTTGTTATGGCAGCCTCTGTAGTTCCGCCTTTTGAAGAAACGTTTTTAATTAATTGATTTAAGTTATCAATATTTTTTTTTGCCACAACGCAAGAACCTTCTAGAGTACCAAAGACTAGTTTTCTTGACTCTTCCTCAGGTAATCCTAGCTTTAATGCGGCTTCTATAAGTGTCTGCATAAAGTAAAATACATAAGCTGGACCACTTCCAGAAATGGCTGTTGCTCTCTCGATCATGATTTCTTCATCAAAAATTATATTTGAACCAATACTTTTAAAAATGATGTCTATAGTTTTTTTAGATTTTTCATCAATAACGTTATTAAAATAAATGGCATTAATACTTTTGCCTTCAAAAGCACATAAATTAGGCATTACTCTGACCAGTTTCTTGTACCCATTCATAAATTTTTCAATAGTTTTTAACTGAATACCTGCAGCAATACTAACAACTATGGAATCTTTGACTTTAAGATTTTTACAAACCTCTTTTATATCTTTTGGCTTCACTGCTAAAATAATAATATCTGTTTGAATGTTTTCAATATTTTTAATGACTTTTATCGGTAGATGATCTTTGACTTTATCTATAATTTTTTGATCATTTTCAATAATATTAATTTGGTAGCGATTTTTTGAAGCAGACAAACCAGAAATCATCGCTTGTGCCATATTTCCGCATCCGATAAAAGTTATCTCCGACGTCATGCTCTTTCTCCAAAAATTTTTGAGCCAATACGAACCATAGTAGCTCCATACCCTAATGCTAAAAGATAATCATTAGACATTCCCATCGATAAAGTGTCAACTGATGAGAATTTTTGTTTCAAGTTATCAAAGGTTGTTTGCATTAGCTTAAATTCAGAACTGAGCTGAACTTCGTTATTAGTATTAGATGGAATAGCCATGACTCCTCTAAAAATCAAATGAGAACTTTTTGTATCGATATTTATTAAAAAATCATCCAGATTGGAGATATTTAAACCACTTTTTGTATCTTCACCGCTGATATTAACCTGAACAAGAAAATTTATTTTTTTGTCTATTAATTCTGCTTGGTTTTTTATTTTTTCATAAACTTTTAATCTATCAATGCTATGAATCCAATCAAAGTAAGTTCCAATTAGTGAAGCTTTATTGCTTTGAATGGGACCTATATAGTGCCAACTTACTTCTGGATTATTAATTGACTTAATTTTCTCAATACCTTCTTGTGCATAATTTTCCCCGAAGTTCTTTTGTCCAGCTCGAATTAAATGTTGAATTTTATCTATAGAGTGTTTTTTTGATACGGCTATCAGTTCGATTCTTTTTTTTGTTTCATGTTCAAACTGATTCAGTTGCTCTTTTATTGATTGAAAGTTTTGAAGGTTCATAGTTTCATTATAAAAAAAAACCAAGCAAAAGCTTGGTTTTTTTATGATATGTTAGAAATAAATTTTATTATTTCTTAGCAGCTGGCTTCTTAGCAGCTGGCTTCTTAGCAGCTGGCTTCTTAGCAGCTGGCTTCTTAGCAGCTGGCTTCTTAGCAGCTGGCTTCTTAGCAGCTGGCTTCTTAGCAGCTGGCTTCTTAG
>Ga0222714_10001635_pt1 | contig 25082 bp, 29 predicted proteins | sample C33_3DmetaG_FD_165048 | JGI IMG/M metagenome (GOLD analysis project Ga0222714, IMG submission 165048) | Estuarine water microbial communities from San Francisco Bay, California, United States - C33_3D | ecosystem: Environmental > Aquatic > Marine > Unclassified | place: USA: California...
GGGATCATTAATACTCCGAACCAACCGATGTATAAACGGTTCTCAGTTGAAGTAATCCATGAACAAAAACGTCCCCATACTGTCGCGTTTGCGCGGCGCTCTAAAGTTGCAGTCATAATAAAGAAGATAAAAAATTTAAAAAGTTACAAAACCTCCACGGAGATCTGTTACCCAGCAGTATACCACACCGCTCTCCCCCAGAGCAGAAAAAAACAAAACAAAACACAAAAATCCGGGATCTTAAAAAAAGCCAGTGAGTTCTTTGGATTATTTTTTTGGGAAACACCCTCTAGGGAGGAAGCACGTTTTGCACGTGCCAACGCCTCCCCTAGCAAAGCTTTGGATGAATCCTTTCGCACGTTTTGGACATGCTTCAAAGACTTGCAAAACGTGCGTAGGTTACGAAACAAATGAGTTTAAAGCACCAACTACGAAGACTAAAAGCATCCAGAGAGCTGATCCAGAAAAAACGAGTCCTTTACTTTGAGCCCATCCTTCAGGAGAAGCAAGAAGTACTGGCACACCAATAACAAGTGCTAATGAAAGCCCAATGAAAGCAAGGAGTGTAAGTTGAAAGATAAAAAGCATAGGAGGAATTCCTTAAAAATCGATTTTGAAGCCCAAAGTTTTTTCATGCACATGAAATGAGAAAAACCCTCGAGCTACTTTTATCATAACATTTTCATGAGAATCTGCCCAGAAATTTCACGAATAAATCCAAAACCCACGACCCTTTCAAAGAATTTGTTTTGAAAAGATTTAAATTTCATCCAGATTCTAGTACACTCTATGTACCGGAATTCTGGCTCGGTAGCTTAGTGGTAGAGCAGGGGACTCATAATCCCAAGGTCACAGGTTCAATCCCCGTTCGAGCCAAGAAGAAAATTAGCGTTTTCATGCAAACCAATTCAAGACAGTTTTAAAGAATTTGTTCTGAAAATTCAAAGAATTTGTTCTGAAAATTCAAAGAATTTGTTCGAATTTGTTCTGAAAACTCGAAGGTTACCTACAAAATAAGTAAAGAAATAGACTACAAAGTGCTGAACTATGGTTTACTATAGAATTACAAATTCTCATGCACGTCTTGGACGTGCAAAGGTTCTCGATGTGTTTTCTAGAACTAGATTTTTCGTGAATTATTTTTATATCCATTGAAATGGACCTTCAGTTTTTATGATTGACTTCATTCAACGCGTAGTTGTCACTCAAAAATCAACAATGCTTCTTGAGTCTGAGCGTTACACCTTCGATGTAGACGTAACTCTCAGCAAAACCGACATTAAAACGCTTATTCAGAACCTCTATGGGGTTCAAGTGATTGCTGTGAATACACATCGCCTTCCTCGTCGTCAAACACGTTTTGGTGGAGTGAAAACACGTAGAAAGCGTGCGATTATTCGTTTAAAAAGCGGCGATACTTTACCTATTTTTGATTAATTATGGCTCTTCGTTTTTATAAAGCTTATACTCCAGGAACACGTAACCGTTCTGTAGCGGATACAACTGGCTTAACAAAGACTCGTCCAGAAAAGTCTTTAACACGTTTAGTTCACCGTGCACAAGGCCGTAACAACCGTGGGGTTATTACTTGTCGTCACCGTGGAGGTGGACACAAACGTCTCTATCGTCAAATTGATTTCCGCCGTCAAAAATATGATATGGTGGCAACAGTAAAAACGATTGAATATGACCCGAACCGTAATGCACGTATTGCTCTTGTAGAATACGAAGATGGAGAAAAACGCTACATTTTACATCCGAATGGATTAGAAATTGGAGCCTCTATTGTTGCCAGTGAAACAGCTGCAAACTCGGTAGGAAACGCACTCCCTTTAAATGCTATGCCATTAGGGGTTCAAGTGCATAATATTGAAATGCACCCGAAAAAAGGTGGCCAGCTTGTGCGTTCTGCTGGAGCGGTAGCACAACTTGTTGCTAAAGAAGGTGACTATGTAACGCTTCGTCTTCCATCAGGTGAAGTTCGTCTTGTTTCAAATCAATGTTGGGCTACTCTTGGGCAAGTAGGAAACATGGATGCAATCAACCTTTCTCTTGGAAAAGCTGGGCGTTCACGTTGGCTTGGTCGTCGTCCAACAGTTCGTGGAAGTGTGATGAACGCCGTAGATCACCCACATGGAGGAGGAGAGGGTCGCTGTCCAATTGGACAACCACAACCTCGTACACCTTGGGGGAAACCTGCTCTTGGTGTGAAAACACGTACACGTAAAAAGTACAGCGATAATCTTATTCTTCGTCGAAGAAAAGTTTCATAACTTTTTTGTCGTTTCAGAACTTCTTCGTTCTTTGTCGTTTCATAACGCACGTCCAAAACGTGCGAGGCAAACCTATTAAACTCTCTTATGGCTCGTTCTCTTAAAAAAGGACCTTTTGTTGCAGACAAGCTTATGAAGAAAATTGAGCTTCTCCACGCAAAAGGTGAAAAGACTGTCGTGCAAACTTGGGCACGTAGTTCTACAATTACACCAATTATGATTGGCCACACTCTTGCTGTCCACAACGGTCGTGAGCATATTCCAGTGTTTGTGACTGACCAAATGGTTGGGCACAAACTTGGGGAATTTAGTCCGACTCGTACATTCCGTGGCCATGTAAAAACGGATAAAAAATCGAAACGTTAAAATCATCATTTATTCCAAAATTCTTTTTGTTTTTGGGAACTATAAAAATATTATGGGTCAAAAAGTTCATCCGATTGGATTTCGAATTGGTGTGACACAAACTCACCGTTCACAATGGTTTGCAAAACCAAAAGACTATGCAAAACTCGTTGAAGAAGATCTCCTCATTCGTGAATTTGTGGAGCGCCGTCTTCCTGAAGCCGGGATTTCGCGTGTGAACATTTCACGCCAAGTGGATCGTATTGAAATTGAGTTTTTTACGGCACGTCCACGTGCCCTTGTGGGTGCAAAAGGAGAGACTTTAACTCAACTTCGTGATGAGATTAAAGCAAAACTCCCAGCCACTCGAAATGTTGCTTTATATGTAACAAAAACACAACAGCCAGAAATGGAAGCAATTTGTATTGCTGAAAATATTGCTGAACAACTTGAAAAGCGTACTCCTTTCCGTCGTACTATTCGTCAAGCTCTTTTACGTGCGCGTAAAGCTGGGGCAGAAGGGATTAAAGTCCAAATTTCTGGACGTTTAAACGGAGCGGAAATTGCTCGTCATGAATGGGCTCGTGAAGGTCGTGTACCTTTACACACTATTCGTGCAGACATTGATTACGCAACGGCACGCGCTCAAACACTCTATGGAATTTTAGGGATTAAAGTTTGGGTTTGTAAGGGGGAAAAATCATGTTAAGTCCGAAGCGAACAAAATACCGTAAACCACACCGTGGAAACCGTAAAGGAAAAGCTCTTCGTGGAAATACCATTGCATTTGGAGATTTTGCTCTTCAAGCTCTTGAACCAGGTTGGATTACTTCACGTCAAATTGAAGCTGGACGACGTTCTATGAGTCGTTACGCAAAACGTGGTGGACAACTTTGGATTCGTATGTTCCCAGACCGTTCTATTACTGCACGTGCTGCTGAAACACGTATGGGTGCAGGAAAAGGAGCACCAGATTATTGGGTATGTATTGTGAAACCAGGAAAGATTCTTTATGAACTTGGTGGAGTTTCAGAATCAATTGCGCGTGCCTCTATGCGTATTGCTGCATACAAAATGCCAATGAAAACTAAATTTCTTATTCGTGAAGGCTTCTCTCAAGCAGCTGAATAAACCTTTTTCAAGGGAAAGGACGCAAGCACGTTTTGAACGTGCCAGCCTCCTTCCTTCTTTCAAGCAATAAAATTGCTTGGAAACGTCGTAAAGACTTTAATCATTTTTCTTTTTTTATGATTCAACCACAAACATATCTTGAGGTTGCTGACAATAGTGGAGCACGAAAATTAATGTGCATCCGTGTATTGAACCGTCGAGTTGGAAATATTGGTGATGTAATTGTTGCTGTCGTAAAAGAAGCATTACCAAACATGCCAATTAAAAAATCAGAAGTTGTTCGTGCTGTAATTGTACGTACAGCGCACACTATTCAACGTGACAACGGGATGTCAATTCGTTTTGACGATAATGCCGCTGTTCTTATTAACAAAGAGGGAAATCCACGTGGAACACGTGTCTTTGGGCCAATTGCACGTGAATTACGTGAACGTGACTTTATGAAGATTGTTTCCCTTGCACCCGAAGTTCTTTAACTTTATTTGTATGATTCAACGACTTCAAAACATGTACTTAACCAAAGTACAACCAGCTCTTCAAGAGCAATTTAACTATACCAATACTCACCAAATTCCACGTCTTGAGAAAATTGTCATCAACCGTGGAGTAGGTATTGCCTCTCAGAACACAAAGTTACTTGAATCTTTAGCAGATGAATTAACAATCTTAGCAGGGCAACGTCCTGTTATTAAACGTGCTAAGAAAGCCATTGCCGGATTTGGTATTCGTGAAGAAATGCCCATTGGATTAACAGTGACTCTTCGTGGAGAGCGTATGTACGCTTTCTATGATCGTCTTGTCAATCTCGCACTTCCACGTATTCGTGACTTCCAAGGAATTAGCCCAAAACACTTTGATGGCCATGGGAATTTTACTCTTGGACTTACTGAACAATTAATGTTCCCAGAAGTGACTTATGAAAGTATTGATCAAGTCTGTGGAATGGACATTTCCATTGTAACTACAGCACGTACGGATCAAGAAGGGCGTGGTTTATTAAAGGAACTTGGGATGCCTTTCAAAGCAAGCAAGACTTCTTAGAAGCAATAAAATTGCTTCGAAACGTCATAAAGACTTGCAAGCAACCAAGGTTGCTTGAAAACGTCATAAAGACTTAGACATCATTCTTAGCCACGCACGCAAACGTGCCTTCCCGTTCTTTAGCACCAATTTCGCATGTGTTGGACGAGTCGGAAAGAATGATTTAATTTTTTTATTCAAGAATATGGTAAACGACACAATTAGTGATATGCTTACACGATTACGCAATGCATATCTTGCAAAGAAAGACCAAACATCTTTAAAAGCAACTCGTGTAGTCAAAGATATTGCCCAAGTATTGGTGCAAGAAGGTTTTCTTGGTCCAATGGAAGAAGAAAAAGACGGATTTTTTACGGTGAACTTAAAACGTGGGGTCAAACAATTTGAACGTGTAAGTACACCAGGGGTTCGTGTTTACGCAAACCATAAAGAGCTCGCACCCGTATTAAATGGAATGGGGGTTGCAGTGATTTCTACATCACAAGGAATTATGACTGATCGTAAAGCTCGTGCTTTAGGAATTGGTGGCGAAGTTCTTTGTAAAATTTGGTAAGTCATGAACCGTGAACTTATTGAGATGGAAGGTTTTGTCGTAGAATCTCTCCCAAATGCTATGTTTCAAGTGGAACTCGAAAATGGGTTTCAAGTGCTTGCACATATTTCCGGAAAAATTCGACGAAATTCAATTAAAATTCTTCTTGGTGATCGAGTAACGGTAGAATTAACCCCTTATGATCTTACCAAAGGTCGAATTATTTACCGTCTACGTAAAAAAGATCGTCTTTGACCAAAACCAATGGCATTCCAATCGTCTTTTCATCTTTTGAGATCAATCTTCTTTTGAGCTGAGGATGAAGGAAGCCAAGATAGGCAAAAATTTTTATTATGGCAACAAAACAGCGTAAAACAACGCAAAAAAAAGCACGTCGCAAAGTTCAACGTGGAGTAGTCCACATTTTAGCGACTTTTAACAATACATTAGTAACCATCAGTGATCGTTCTGGTCTTGTTCTTGCATCTTCATCATCTGGGGCTTGCGGATTCCGTGGAGCTCGTAAAGGGACTCCATTTGCTGCACAAACCGCTTCTGAAGAAGCAGTTCGTAAAGCTCTTGATTATGGATTAAAATATGTAGATGTGATGGTGAAAGGGCCTGGAGCTGGTCGCGAAATGGCAATCCGTGCTCTTCAACAACTTGGGTTAGGGGTGACTTTAATTCGTGACGTAACACCATTACCGCATAATGGTTGCCGTCCGCCGAAAAAGCGTCGTATCTAATTTCAATTTGCTGAATTTGCTCTTTATCCAAAAACCATTTTATGATCAAAGCAGCAGCAAGACTCAAGTCCTTACAGTTTAAACAAACCAGTTTAACACAGTCATATGGTCGAGTAAGTTTTGGCCCAGTGCATTCTGGACAAGGCTTAACCATTGGAAATACACTTCGTCGTATTTTATTAAATGATCTTTCCGGCATTGGAGTGATTGGAGCAGCTCTTCCTGGAGTAAAAAGTGAATTTTCTACACTTCCAGGAGTGCGTGAGTCGGTGGTTGAAATTTTCTTAAATCTTCGAGAGCTCGTTTTTGCTCACACAGATGAAAGTGCAAAATCAACAAAGCCTTTTACTCTTGCCACACTCAAGACTCCTTTGACCATTGAGACTTTTCCATATTGTCTGACTGCTGGAGATTTAGACATTTCTGATTTTCATCTTGTAGATCCCAACCAACACATTGCTACACTTCTTTCCAAGAGTGCGGCTGAGAATTTTCAATTAACACTTTTTCTTGGGCAAGGACGTGGCTACCAATCTTGGAAAAAGTTACCTGGGGTTCCTCAAGTCATGAACCAACGATTTTTTGAAGCCCTTGGGCCTCAAGACTCTTCGGTAACTTTTCCAATTGATGCTGTTTTCATGCCTATTAAACAAGTGAATTTTAGTCTTCAAGAAGATTCGGTGGATGGGGAATATATTTATTTTGAAATTTGGACAAATGGGAGTGTTCACCCATTTGATGCGATTAAATCTGCGGCAAAAATTTGCATGAAATTTATGGCATCTTGTTTGCTTGATGAAGGGCCTCGTTCTGTTGACCACAGAAAAGGGCCAGAATCTGTGAGTCAAGTCAATGAAAAAACCATTGAAGTGAACACCAAATTTGATGAAATTTTTATTGAACAATTAGAGCTTTCACTACGTGCCTATAATTGTTTAAAACGTGCAAAAATTCTTACATTAGCAGACTTAGCTAATCAATCATTCCGCGAGCTCATGAAACTCCGAAACTTCGGGCAGAAATCTGCCGACGAAGTTCGTGCAGCATTATTGACTTATGGCATTGAATTAAAAGAATTTTAAAACCAGAAACATGAAAGCTCTAGAAGCACGTTTTGGACGTGCCTTGGCTTTCGCAAAATTTATTAAACGGAGACCTTTTATGCAAGTTTGGTCCGCTACAGGGCGTCGAAAGCGAGCAAGTGCTCAAGTTCGAATTTGCTCACCCGGGACAGGAACTATTAAAGTGAATCAAGTGGATGCAGAGCAGTACTTACAAGGAATGTACGCCAACATTTTAAAACCATTTGAAGTCCTTCAATTAGATGCTACTTACGACATTTTTATTCGTGCTGAAGGTGGCGGATTAACAGGCCAATCAGATGCCATTCGTCTTGGGTGTGCTCGTGCACTTTGCATGATGAACCCAGAATACCGTGCATCCCTTAAAACAGCTGGATACCTTACTCGTATTGCTCTTAAGAAAGAGCGTAAAAAGTATGGATTAAAGAAAGCTCGTAAAGCGCCACAATTCTCGAAGCGTTAATTTTTTCTTTCTCTTCTTCAGTTCCACGCAACTTTAGTTCTTTGGAACAAGAAGAGAAAAAGACATCAAAAAATGCTTGAAACCTATCTAGGTTTCTTCTATACTCGAAGTACAGTGACATGTCTTAGTGGTGGAATGGTAGACACGCAAGCTTGAGGGGTTTGTGCTTTACGGCGTGGAGGTTCGAGTCCTCTCTAAGACATAAAAACTTGTATGGGTCGATGCCCGAGTGGTTAATGGGGACGGACTGTAAATCCGTTGGCTTGCCTACACTGGTTCAAATCCAGTTCGGCCCAATCGAAACGTAGTTTTACTCACTTGCAAGCAACTTTCGTTGCTTGAACTTTCAAGAAATAAAATTGCTTGAACTTGCAATGAAAACGTCATAAAGACGCACGTTTTGGACGTGAAAATGTGGCTGTGGTGGAATGGTAGACACTGGAGACTTAAAATCTCCTGCCGGTGACGGCGTGAGGGTTCAATTCCCTCCAGCCATAGAGAGAAAAAAATAAAAAAAAAATTAGCGGTGGCACGTGCCTTGAGTTGGAAAGAAAAAAAATCTTCCTTCCTTATTTTTAAAAATAGGGTATGATAGGAGTGTGAAACATCAAAGCACGGAGACAGGTGATGAATTTCCTTTACGACATTTCGGCAGTAGAAATTGGTCAACATTTCTATTGGACTCTTGGCGGATTCCAAATGCACGGACAAGTTCTTATTAATTCATGGATCGTACTCGGGCTTATTATTGCATTCGCAGGAACAACGACTCGTGACTTAAAACCAGTTCCTGAAGGTGGTCAAAACCTTGCGGAATTCGTTGTAGAGTACATTCGTGATATTGCAAAAACTCAAGTTGGACATGACTACTTAGAATGGACTCCATTTATTGGAACTTTATTCTTATTTATTTTTGTCTCAAACTGGTCTGGAGCTTTAATCCCATGGAAACTTATTGAGCTTCCACACGGAGAACTTGGAGCACCAACGAATGATATTAATACAACTGTAGCACTTGCACTTCTTACATCTTTAACATATTTCTATGCTGGATTAAAGAAGAAAGGGTTAGAGTACTTTGGAAAATATGTGCAACCAACGCCAATTTTACTTCCAATTAACGTATTAGAAGACTTTACAAAGCCATTATCATTAAGTTTCCGTCTTTTCGGAAACATTCTTGCTGATGAACTTGTAGTAGCAGTACTTGTATCATTAGTTCCTCTTGTGATTCCAATCCCACTTATCTTCCTTGGATTATTTACAAGTGGTATTCAGGCATTAATTTTTGCAACTCTTGCTGGAGCTTACATTGGAGAAGCACTTGAAGGCCACTAAAAACCATTGCACGTTTGCACGTCCAAAACGTTCTTCCAAACGTGCGTTCTTTCAGTGAATTTTGAGACCCTCAAGTTCAGGAAAGAAAAAGAAGCCATTCAGGTTTTCTCGCTCTCTTTTCTTAAAACCATCTCTCCAGATGAAGGCACGTTTGATTGGACCGTTCAAAACGTGCTTCCGTTTGGCAAAGTTTTTAAGAATGCGGGCGGGAACTCTTCTCCAAATCCCTTCGAAACCAATGAGTGCACCTTTTGAAAAGGCCAACCAAAAGCGCGTCACCGTTTTTAGTGGGGTTACAAAATAAAAAATGAGTTTAAAAAAATGGAGAAAACTGCTAATCTCCCAGAGCATAAGCAACTTATAAAAAGGAAACATACAATGAACCCATTAATTTGTGCTGCATCTGTAGTTGGAGCTGGTTTAGCAATTGGACTTGGAGCTATTGGTCCTGGTATTGGTCAAGGAACTGCAGCTGGACAAGCTGTAGAAGGAATTGCTCGCCAACCTGAAGCTGAAGGGAAAATCCGTGGAACACTTCTTCTTTCTTTAGCCTTCATGGAAGCATTAACAATTTACGGTCTTGTAGTTGCATTAGCATTAATGTTCGCAAACCCATTTGTTTCTTAATTGCATCATGCACGTTGAAAACACGTGCTTCCGTAATTAAGTCTTTATGACGTTTCCAAGTAATTTTCTTGCTTGTAAGTCGTAAACGACGTTTTCAAGCAACCTTGGTTGCTTGTAAGTCTGTATGACGTTTCCAAGCAATTTTATTGCTTGTAACCAAGAATCTTGAGCCCCTTGCTTCAAGATCTGACTTAATAAATGTTTCTTTTGGCAGCAAGTCTTTATGACGCTTCCAAGCAATTCTATTGCATTTAAGTTGCTGCCAAGAAACGATGTAAAAAAAAAAGAAAGATTTGAAATCTTTCTGGTAAAAATTCCTCTGGAGGTTTTGAATGGTAGCACTCGCAGAAGGTTTCGGTTTCAACACAAATATTCTTGAAACGAACGTTCTCAACCTTGCTGTTGTTCTTCCAATTGTATTTACACTTGGACGAGATACACTCTCATCTATGTTAGACACACGCCGAGAAAAAATTCTTGGAAGTCTTCGTAGTGCTGACGATCGCTTTAAGCAGGCTCAATTAGAACTTGATACCGCTAAAGCAGAACTCGCGAGTGCAAACAGTAAAGTAGAAGAAATTAAAAGTGAAGGACGTAAGACTCTTCAAGCACTTACGACTGAACAAAGTTCACGTCTTGCTGAAGTAGCGACTCGATTTGCTGGTCTTAAAGATGAAACAATTCGTCTTGAAGAAGAAAAAGCAATCGCGCAGTTCCGTAAACAACTTGTGAATGTAGCCTTTGAAAAAGCAGTCCAAGGGATTCAATCTCAAATGACAGCTTCTCTTCACCGTAAATACATTGACTCAAAAATTGCTCTTATGACGTCTGCTCTTTAAGTTCGAAGGCATCCAACCAAGGCCCGTCCAAAACGTGCTGGATTCGTTGGCCTTTCGACTAGTAGGCTAAGGCACGTTTCCAACGTGCATAGTGAGGCAGATGCGTAGATGCGAAAAACTGAATTGACGCATTTTTGCAATCAATTGAGTTTTCCCAATATAAATGGGAAGGTGTGCCTTGGCCACCAATCCGTGAAAAGTTAATCCCTTAAGATTGAATCGACCCGAGGAACAAATGGTAAAAATTCGTCCTGATGAAATTAGTAGCGTAATTCGCCAACAGATTGAACAGTACACTCAAGAAGCACAAGTTGTAAACGTTGGAACAGTTCTTCAAGTAGGAGATGGTATTGCTCGTATCTACGGATTAGAGAAAGTAATGGCCGGTGAATTACTTGAGTTCCAAGATGGAACAATTGGTGTAGCCCTCAACCTTGAATCAGACAACGTAGGTGCTGTATTAATGGGAGATGGTCTTAAAATTCAAGAAGGTGACTCAGTAAAAGCAACTGGAAAAATTGCGCAAGTTCCTGTAGGTGAAGCATTCTTAGGACGTGTAGTAGACGCTTTAGCTCGTCCAATTGATGGACGTGGAGATATTAAGGCTGATGGTGTACGTTTAATTGAATCTCCAGCTCCTGGAATTATTGCTCGTCGTTCTGTTTACGAACCACTTCAAACTGGTCTTGTGTCTATTGATGCCATGATTCCAATTGGACGTGGACAGCGTGAGCTTATCATTGGAGACCGTCAAACTGGAAAAACTGCAGTAGCTACAGATACTATCATTAACCAAAAAGGTGGAGATGTAATCTGTGTGTACGTAGCAATTGGACAGAAAGCTTCTTCAGTAGCACAAATTGTAACAACACTCACAAACGCGGGTGCTATGAGTTACACAATTGTAGTTGCTGAGAACGCAGATGCACCAGCCACACTTCAATACCTTGCTCCATACACAGGGGCATCTTTAGCTGAGTACTTCATGTACACAGGACGTGCAACGCTTATCATCTACGATGACCTTTCAAAGCAAGCACAAGCTTACCGTCAAATGTCACTTCTTCTTAAGCGTCCTCCAGGACGTGAAGCATACCCTGGTGATGTATTCTACCTTCACTCACGTTTACTTGAGCGTGCAGCAAAACTTAGTGATGCTTTAGGTGAAGGAAGTATGACAGCTCTTCCAATTATTGAAACACAAGGTGGAGACGTTTCTGCGTACATTCCAACGAACGTAATTTCAATTACTGATGGACAGGTTTTCCTTTCTGCTGACCTTTTCAACTCTGGAATTCGTCCAGCAATTAACGTTGGTATTTCAGTATCACGTGTAGGATCAGCAGCACAAATTAAGGCCATGAAGCAAGTAGCTGGAACACTTAAGCTTGAACTTGCACAGTTCGCAGAGCTTGAGGCATTCTCACAATTTGCTTCTGACCTTGACCAAGCAACTCAAAACCAACTTGCTCGTGGAGCACGTTTACGTGAACTCCTTAAGCAAGCGCAAAGTCAACCCCTTTCTGTTGACCAGCAAGTAGCTACAATCTACACTGGAACACAAGGATTCTTAGATGACTTACAAGTTGGAGATGTGCGTGCTTTCCTTAAGGGACTTCGTGAGTACCTTAAGAGCAACAAGCCAAAATTTGGAGAAGAAGTGACTTCATCTAAGAAGTTCTCTCCAGAATCTGAAGCTTTATTAAAATCTGCAATTGCTGAATACAAGGCAATTTTTAAAGCAGCTAAATAACCTTACAAGCAACCTTGGTTGCTTGGAAACGTCGTAAAGACTTACAAGCAATAAAATTGCTTGAAAACGTCATAAAGACTTAAGTAGACGGCCGCTCGAAGCAAGGAGTTTTTCCTTGCTTCGAGCACAGAAAAACGTCCAAAACGTGTTTCCGCAAAAAACATAAAAAAAGTAGTTGAACATTAGAGAATGGTGAAGCACATTTTGAACGTGCTTTTCTTGGACGTGCAAAAAGATCTAGAGAAATTCTAGCTGATCTCTTCTTGCTTCATCCTAAGAAATATGGTAAATTACTGCCAAAGTGCTCTGAAAATCTGACACATTCAACGAATTTCGTGGAAGCGTCAAATAAAAATACCATGGTACGTCCAAAATGTGCTGCCAAGCAAGAAAATTGCTTGGAAACGTCGTTTACGACTTACAAGCAACCACGGTTGCTTGGAAACGTCATAAAGACTTACAACCAAGAAATCTTGGTTGGAAAGGTCACAAAGACTTATCTAATTAACTAACTCTCTAATGGCAAAAAAATCGTTAATTGCGCGTGAAACAAAACGCCAAAAACTTGTTCAAAAATATGCAAGCAAGCGTCTTGAGTTCAAAGCACGTCTTCGTGCAGCAAGTTCAATTCGTGAAGTAGTAAGTATTCAACGTGAACTTCAAGGTTTACCACTGAATAGTTCAAAAGTTCGTCTTCACAACCGTTGTGCAAAAACTGGACGACCTAAAGGGTTCTATAAAGATTTTGGTCTTTCACGTCATGTGTTACGTGAAATGGCACACCAAGGGCTTCTTCCCGGAGTTCGTAAAGCAAGCTGGTAATGGATGTTTCCAAGCCACGTATGTGCGTGGTTTGGAAATCTTTAAAGAAATTGGTTGGCAGATGGATTGACTTTTGATCAAAGAAATTTCATACTGTCGCGTAGAATGGGGCATAGCCAAGTGGTAAGGCGGCTGGTTTTGGTTCAGTTATTCCGAGGTTCGAATCCTTGTGCCCCAGATTTTGTTTGTTTTCATTTGTTTTCAAAGGTTTTTCAAAGGAAATTTCAATCTAATAAAATTTAGAATTCTCATGAAGAAAAATTTATTCCTTGCAAGCGTTCTTCTAACGCTTTTTGTTGGAACTGCTCGTGAAGCAGTAGCATACCCTATGTATGCTCAACAAGGGTATGAGAACCCACGTGAAGCAACTGGTCGTATTGTTTGTGCAAACTGTCACCTTGCACAAAAACCTGTGGATATTGAAGTGCCACAAGCAGTGCTCCCAGATACAGTGTTTGAAGCTGTGGTAAAGATTCCTTATGACCAAGAAGTGAAACAAGTTCTTGGAAATGGGAAAAAAGGTGGATTAAACGTTGGAGCAGTTCTTATCCTTCCAGAAGGCTTTACAATGGCACCAGCTGATCGTATGTCTGCTGAACTTCAAGAGAAAGTTGGAAAACTTTACTTCCAACCTTACAGTGAAGACAAGCAAAACATCCTTATTGTTGGACCAGTTCCAGGGAAGAAATACAGTGAAATGACTTTCCCAATCCTTGCTCCAGATCCAGCAACAAACAAAGATGTAAACTACCTTACTTACCCAATTTACCTTGGTGGAAACCGTGGACGTGGACAAGTTTACCCTGACGGATCTAAGTCAAACAACACAGTTTACAACGCAGCAGCTGCAGGAAAAATTTCTGCAATGAACGCAACAGACAAAGGAACTGATCTTATCATTGCGAAAGCTGATGGAAGTTCTGTAACAATGGCAATTCCAACTGGCCCTGATTTCTTAGTAGCGGTTGGAGATACTGTAACTGCTGACCAACCAGTGACAAACAACCCTAACGTTGGTGGATTCGGTCAAGGAGAAACTGAAATCGTTCTCCAAAACCCAGCTCGTCTTCAAGGACTTATTATTTTCTTAGGATTTGTTCTTATTGCACAAGTCTTCCTCGTGCTTAAGAAGAAGCAATTTGAGAAAGTTCAGCTTTCTGAAATGAACTTCTAATCAAAAGGAGCTTTGGTTTGAATCAAACCCCCCGTACGGGAGGCATCCAAGGAATTCCTTGGATGGCTTGAGAAAACTCTTTCATTATTTTGGTTTTGAATTCTAGAGACGACCGTTTGGTTTTGTTTCTAGAATTCAGAAAAATGGGCCTAGAAAACCTGAAAAAATTAAACAAAAAAGAACTAAAAAAAACCAAGTCAAAATTTTGGTAAAAATCTTGGTGGTTTGATATTGGGAAAAAACTCCAAGTTCAAAGAGTCGACGAGTGACTTGATCTCGTGAACGTCGTTGCTGTGGTAAACAGAGAAGAAGCAATCCACTTAGAAGACAAGTATAAAGAAAAAAGAGAAAAAATTTCATAAAAAAAGGGGGAGTTTCCTCCCCCCGACCGACCTAGGCACGTCGCACCTTACAAGCAATAAAATTGCTTGGAAACGTCGTTTACGACTTACAAGCAATAAAATTGCTTGGAAAGGTCATAAAGACTTAAAGGCGCGATGCGTGGCTTGGGTTTATCCAAACTTTCCAGAAGTGGATGCAATGACGAAAGCAGCGTATGTAAGAACGAACCCAACAGCAAAGTGAGTAAGACCTACAAGACGAGCTTGTACAATTGAAAGCGCTACTGGTTTGTCGTTCCACTTAACAAAGTTTGCAAGTGGAGTACGCTCGTGAGCCCAAACAAGAGTTTCAATAAGCTCTTGCCAGTATCCACGCCAAGAAATAAGGAACATAAATCCTGTTGCGTAAATAAGGTGTCCAAAAAGGAACATCCATGCCCAAACCGAAAGACTGTTCATTCCAAACGGGTTGTATCCGTTAATAAGTTGTGATGAGTTAAGCCAAAGGTAATCACGAAGCCATCCCATAATGTATGTTGATGATTCGTCAAACTGCGCAGAGTTTCCTTGCCAAAGTGCAAGGTGCTTCCAGTGGAAATAGAAAACAGTCCATGAAACAGTGTTAAGTTCCCAGAAAACTGCAAGGTAGAAAGCATCCCATGCTGAGATGTCACATGTTCCTCCACGTCCTGGTCCGTCACAAGGGAAACTGTATCCAAAGTCCTTTTTATCCGGCATAAGCTTAGATCCACGTGCATCAAGCGCTCCTTTCACAAGAATAAGCGTTGTTGTGTGAAGTCCAAGAGCAATTGCGTGGTGTACAAGGAAATCTCCAGGCCCGATTGGAAGGAAAAGAGAGTTCGTTGAACTGTTAATTCCTGCAAGCCATCCTGGAAGGTAGAGAGAGTTTCCTGCTGCCGTTGCAGAGTTGTCTCCTGAAAGAAGAACATCAAACCCATAGAGAGCTTTTCCTTGTGCAGCTTGAATCCATTGTGCGAATACAGGCTCAATAAGAATTTGCTTTTCTGGTGTTCCAAATGCTTGCATCACGTCGTTGTGTACGTAAAGTCCAAGTGTGTGGAATCCAAGGAAAAGAGAAACCCAACTAAGGTGAGAAATAATAGCTTCTTTGTGCTCTAACATACGAGCGAGTACGTTTCCTTTGTTTGCCTCTGGATCGTAATCACGAATGAAGAAAATAGCTCCGTGAGCAAAAGCTCCACACATAATGAATCCAGCAATGTACTGGTGGTGTGAGTAAAGAGCTGCCATTGTCGTGAAATCTTGAGCAAGGAAAGCGTAAGCTGGCATACTGTACATGTGTTGTGCAGTAAGTGAACACATCACTCCAAGAGAAGCAAGAGCAAGACCAAGTTGGAAGTGAAGAGAGTTGTTTACAGTGTCAAAAAGACCTGTGTGTCCAGCTCCAAGACGTCCTGATGGTGCTGTGTGCGCCTCAAGAATTTCTTTCATACTGTGACCAATTCCGAAGTTTGTACGGTATTGGTGTCCTGCAATGATGAAAAGAACAGCAATTGCAAGGTGGTGGTGTGCCATATCAGTGAGCCAAAGACTCTGTGTCTGAGGGTGGAATCCACCTAAGAATGTAAGAAGAGCTGTTCCAGCACCTTCAGAAGTTCCAAAGATGTGTCCAGCTGTATCTGGGTTTTGTGCATAAACTGCCCATTGTCCTGTAAAGAACGGAGCAAGTCCTGCAGGGTGAGGTAATGTTGTTAAGAAGTTATCCCAACGAACAATTTGTCCACGTGATGCTGGAATAGCTACGTGTACAAGGTGTCCAGTCCAAGCAAGTGAACTTACACCAAAGAGCCCTGAAAGGTGGTGGTTTAAACGTGATTCAGCATTCTTAAACCAAGAAACTGCAGGTGCAAATGTTGGTTGAAGGTGAAGCCATCCTGCGAAGAGGAAAAGCCCTGCTACAAAAAGAAGGAAAAGAGACCCGTTGTAAAGGTCCACGTTTGTACGCATTCCAATTGTGTACCACCATTGGTAGACACCTGAATATGCAATGTTTACTGGAGCTGAAGCTCCTCCACGTGTAAATGCTTCGACAGCTGGTTGTCCAAAGTGTGGATCCCAGATTGTGTGTGCAATTGGACGAACGTGAAGAGGATCTTCTCCCCACTTCTCAAAGTTCCCTTGCCACGCTACGTGGAAAAGGTTCCCTGATGTCCATAAGAAAATAATTGCAAGTTGTCCAAAGTGAGAAGCGAAAATCTTTTGGTAAAGTTTCTCTTCTGTCATCCCATCATGTGTTTCAAAATCGTGAGCAGTCGCGATTCCGAACCAGAGACGACGAGTTGTTGGATCTTGCGCAAGTCCTTGACTAAATTTAGGAAATTTTGTTGCCATAAGTTGATTCCTCCGTGCGGTTATCCTACTGCAATAATTCGCGCTAAGAAGAATGACCAAGTTGTTGCGATTCCACCTAAAAGGTAGTGAGCAACACCAACGGCACGTCCTTGCGTAATACTTAAAGCGCGTGGCTGAATAGCTGGCGCAACTTTAAGCTTGTTGTGCGCCCATACGATAGATTCAATAAGCTCTTGCCAGTATCCACGACCTGAGAAAAGGAACATGAGACTGAAAGCCCAGATAAAGTGCGCACCTAAGAAGATGAGCCCGTATGCTGAAAGCGCTGATCCGTATGATTGAATAACTTGTGAAGATTGTGCCCAAAGGAAATCACGAAGCCAACCGTTAATAGTGTTTGCACTTTGTGCAAAGTTTCCACCAGTAATGTGAGACACTCCATTTCCAGTCACACTTCCCCAAACGTCTGATTGCATCTTCCAGCTAAAGTGGAAAATTACTACAGAGATTGAGTTGTACATCCAGAATAATCCTAAGAATACGTGGTCCCAAGCAGAAACTTGACAAGTTCCTCCACGTCCTGGTCCATCACAAGGGAAACGGAAACCAAGGTTTGCTTTATCTGGGATAAGACGTGAACTACGTGCAAAAAGAACTCCTTTAAGGAGAATAAGCACAGTTACGTGAATTGTAAACGCATGCACGTGGTGAACCATGAAATCAGATGTTCCAAGAGAAATTGGCATCATAGCAATTTTTCCACCAACAGCTACAATGTCTCCACCCCAACTTGCACTTGTGCTTCCTGCAGCTGTAGGTGCAGTAAGTTCAGGCGCGAGCGCGTGTGTGTTTTGCACGAATTGCGCAAAAATTGGCTGAAGCTGAATAGCTGTATCTGAGAACATATCCTGTGGACGTCCAAGAGCACTCATTGTATCGTTGTGGATATAGAGCCCGAAACTGTGGAATCCAAGGAAAATACAAACCCAGTTTAAGTGTGAAATGATTGCATCACGGTGACGAAGCACACGATCAAGAACGTTGTTGTAGTTTGTTGCTGGATCGTAGTCACGAACCATGAAGATTGCTGCGTGTGCAGCAGCTCCACAAATACAGAATCCACCAATCCACATGTGGTGAGTGAAAAGAGAGAGTTGCGTTCCGTAATCAGTTGCTAAATATGGGTATGGAGGCATACTATACATGTGGTGTGACACAATGATAGATAATGATCCCATAAGTGCTAAGTTAATAGCAAGTTGTGCGTGCCATGAAGTTGTTAAAATTTCATAAAGACCTTTGTGTCCTTCACCAGTGAATGGACCTTTGTGTGCTTCAAGAATTTCTTTCATGCTGTGCCCGATTCCCCAGTTTGTACGGTACTGGTGTCCAGCCACAAGGAAAAGAACAGCAATTGCAAGGTGGTGGTGAGCAACGTCAGTAAGCCAAAGACCACCTGTCACTGGGTTTAATCCTCCACGGAATGTAAGGAAGTCTGAGTATTCAGTCCATTGAAATGTGAAGAATGGTGCAAGCCCTTTTGCAAAACTTGGGTAAAGCTCAGCCATAAGTGCACGGTTAAGCATAAACTCGTGTGGAAGTGGGATCTCTTTTGGATCTACTCCAGCATCAAGAAGTGTGTTTACCGGTAAAGCAATGTGAATCTGGTGCCCAGCCCACGCAAGACTTCCAAGACCAAGAAGCCCTGCAAGGTGGTGGTTCATCATTGATTCTACGTTTTGGAACCATTCGAGTTTTGGAGCTGCTTTGTGGTAGTGCCACCAACCAGCGAAGAACATAAGACCAGCACACACAAGTGCACCAATGGCTGTACTGTAAAGCTGGAGTTCACTTGTGATTCCACTTCCACGCCAAAGTTGGAAGAATCCTGAAGTAATTTGAACTCCTTGGAATCCTCCTCCAACGTCTCCGTTAAGGATTTCTTGACCAACAATTGGCCAAACAACTTGTGCAGATGGTTTAATGTGAGTTGGGTCACTTAACCATGCTTCATAGTTTGAAAAACGTGCTCCGTGGAAGTACATTCCACTAAGCCAAATAAAGATCACTCCGAGTTGACCGAAGTGAGCACTGAACACTTTACGAGAAATGTCTTCAAGGTCAGTTGTGTGGCTATCGAAATCGTGAGCATCTGCGTGAAGATCCCAAACCCACTTTGTAGTGGCAGGGCCTTTCGCAAGTGTACGAGAGAAGTGGCCAGGTTTTGCCCATTTCTCGAAAGAAGTAGGAACCGGGTCACGGTCAACGACGATTTTGACAGTTTTAATCTCGCGTTCTGGTGGACTAATTGTCATGAATTTTTCCTCTATATTTCTAGGTTGCTAGAGTTCAAACAAGGTTCAAAACAAGAGAATTGCTTTGGCCTCTCCTCTACCTTCTTCCCCAAAGTACGTTTGCACTTCAAAGTCTTCAAGCACCTTGAAAAGGTTAGAAAACATTAGGCAAGAATTTTCACAAAGAACTCAAACAAAATCAAAAAAAAAGAATTTTTTATAGTTAACCTACTAAACCTACTAAAAAAGGAAGCAAAGAAACTCTTTCAAGACCTCGTGAATGTCATTTTAGACCTTCAGAAGCACGTTTTAGATGTGCGTGAATTTTCGTGAAATGGATCCCTACTCAAACAAACCTTGAAAAAGTTTGCGTTTTAAACGATGGTTGAAAGCATTTTCTAGAAATGCCAAGTATGGTATGTTCCTATTTTAAATCAAAGTGGAGTTTTTTGGAAAAGGCATAAACACCAGCGCAGAGAAGCACGTTTTTGCCCAATTGTTGCCCAATTGTTGTCCAATTGTTGCCCAATGAATGATCTTGGAATGATCTTGCAATATTTATGAAAATGAGGCAGTATAGAACTAAAGAATGGGTTTGTAGTTCAATTGGTTAGAGCACCGCCCTGTCACGGCGGAAGTTGCGGGTTCGAGTCCCGTCAATCCCGGAATCAAAAAAAGAAAGAAATAAGGTGAAGGTTTTTTAAATTTTTTCTATACTAAGAGTGTCGCCTCTATACATCGCCGACATCGCAGACCTTTGCGCTTGTTGATTCCGTCTTGGAACGGAGACGTCGTGGGCACCTTCCAACGTGCCACTTGACTTTCGATTGTGGTGAGATATTTCCTTAGGAGAAACACACATGGCTGCATCGTTATTACCATCAATTTTTGTGCCTCTTGTAGGGTTAGTTTTTCCAGCTATTGCTATGGCATCACTTTTTCTTTACATTGAGAAAGAGCAAATTAGCTAATCTAGGCACCCTTTTTTAAACCTTTCTCCAATTGCTTCATCTCTAATGGATGCTTGCAACTGCCCAGAAAGGCACGAACTTTTTACCTTTCAGATAAATTTTATGAATCTTGAATTAATCGGTCAACTTGTAAGCGTTGCACTTATCGTAGGAGCAGGTCCAATCATTATTGGTGCTCTTTTCGCACGTGGCGGAAACCTTTAGATCTCAAGGAATTCCAAACTAGACCAATGCAAGCACAAAGGTGCTTTTCCATCTAGTTTTTTCCTTCTAAGCCCTAACCAACCATTATGCCTTTATCAGACACGCAAGTTTTTACTGCTCTTTTTGTAGCACTCATTACTGGAATTCTTTCACTCCGTCTTGGAACACAGCTTTATAAATAAATCCATAAAGCTCCAGTTCAAACTTTTTGCTTTCTTTTTCAAGAGAAAGAAAGCAAAATTCATCTCCCAGAGACCTTTCCAAAAGCAAAATCCACATTGTTTAAACTCTCAAGTTTTGGTAATCTCTCAAGCAGAGGAAATCGGAGTGTAGCGCAGCTTGGTAGCGTACGTCCTTTGGGAGGATGTGGTCGCAGGTTCGAATCCTGTCACTCCGAAACTTCAAAAAAAAGCCCGTTTGCACTTTTTAAACGTGCGTGCGTAAACTTTTCGCTCTTTGCGTGGAAAGAAAAACGTTATCATTGCATTTTTTAAAACTGCAGCTTCATCAATCAGTGCTGAATCTTCATTAATTAGTGCTGAATCTGAAGCATCTTCATTAATTAGTGCTGAATCTGAAGCATCTTCATCAGTGGTAAAAAAGCGTCCTTAGTTCAGTTGGTAGAACGCAGGTCTCCAAAACCTGATGTCCTAGGTTCAAGTCCTAGAGGGCGTGGAAAAGAAAAATTATTGTTCTCAAGAGAAGTGGAGAGATGACTGAGAGGCCGAAAGTATTTCATTGCTAATGAAACGTACGAGTAATCGTACCAAGGGTTCGAATCCCTTTCTCTCCGAGGGAAGCACGTTTGCGCTTTTTAGCATAAAGAAAAAAAAGTATTCATCAAAACCAGAGAACCACTTGTATTTAAGTGTGTTTTTTTATATTCTATATGTAGAGAAAAAATGAAAATCATATCGCAAACGTGCTATGATGCACCTTTAAAAGGTGCTTCCGATTCAAGGAATTCTTTTGAGATTCTTCTTTTGGGTGAAGAGAATAGCACCCAAAATCTCTTAAAGAGTCGCTCGTAAATGACGAATGAGATTCTAGTCAAAAGCACGGAAGTTGCTTTGAGCTATTCAAAAGGAGCTAGTATGACACGAGTAAAACGTGGAACTGTTGCACGTAAGCGTCGCAACAAAATTTTAGAACTTAACCGTGGATACCGTGGGTCCCACTCAACATTATTCCGTACGGCTAACCAACGTATGTTAAAAGCTCTCACAACAGCTTATACAGATCGTCGCAAGAAAAAACGTACATACCGTCGTTTATGGATTCGTCGTATTAATGCTGCAGTTCGCCCAGCGGGAACTACATACAGTAAGTTTATTCACACTCTTAAGAAAGATCAGATTTTACTTAACCGTAAAGTTCTTTCTCAATTAGTGGTACTTGACCCACAGAGTTTTTCAACTCTTCCAAGCAAGGCTTAAGCTTGCACGTCCAAAACGTGCTTGGCTGTCGCAGGCATGCACGTTTTGGACGAACAGAAAGTTCAGCACGCAGAAATTGAACCTAGGCACGTAAAAAACGTGCGTGTTTAAAAAAAGAATAGAGAAATCTCCTTGCATGTCTCTATTCTTTTTGTTACCTTTAGAGAAAAAACTGGAGAGATGTCAGAGTGGTTTAATGTATTGGTCTTGAAAACCAATGTAGCGCAAGTTACCGTGGGTTCAAATCCCACTCTCTCCGAGAAACAAAAATTCTTTTGAATTAATTCGTGTGGAATTTTGATTTGTAGCCTTTTCTTAGATATAATAAAAGTGCTAGCTCATTCTTTTTATTTGTTTTGATTGGAGATTCCCATGACTCAACTTTTCCTTTTTGGTCGTTTACCAGAGGCTTACGCACCGTTCGACCCACTCGTAGACGTTCTTCCGATTATTCCACTTTTATTTTTACTTCTTGCTTTTGTTTGGCAAGCTTCAGTAAGTTTCCGTTAATTGAAGAGAGGACTACTATGCTTACATTAAAAATTCTTGTTTACACTGTTGTTAGTTTCTTCGTTTCTCTTTTCATCTTTGGGTTCCTTTCAAACGACCCAGGACGTAACCCTAACTCAAAAGACTTCGAATAAAATCAATTGCACGTTGTAAATTGGCACGTTCAAAACGTGCTTCCAAACGTGCCTCAAACTCATGGGGTTTGGCATTCATCTGGCTTTTTCGAGGCAATTCTATGAAAAATTTTCAAATTTATCTTTCAACTGCACCTGTACTTGCAGCTGTGTGGTTTACATTACTCGCAGGGATCTTAATCGAGTTAAACCGTTTCTTCCCTGACGCTCTTTCTTTCCCGTTAACATAATTGCATTTCAATTGCATTTCACCCAGGGCAACGGTGCTCTGGGTCCAAGAAAAATCCCTTGACAGAGCTTTGACCCTTTGGCTATTGTAATGGTAGGTCCAAAACGGACTCCTAGACTCCATTGCCGAGATAGCTCAGTCGGTAGAGCAGAGGACTGAAAATCCTTGTGTCACCAGTTCAAATCTGGTTCTTGGCAAAAACGCACGTCGCCGACGGGCTTTCTACGAGCACGGAACCCCGTGCTTTCTACGAGTAGATTTAGAAATTATGGAAGCGTGTAATTCATAAAACTAATAATTATGGCACCACAAACTGAAACTAAGACTGGTACTGGATTCCAGGCTGGAGTAAAAGACTACCGTTTAACATACTACACACCTGACTACGAAGTTAAGGATACTGACATTCTTGCAGCATTCCGTATGACTCCACAGCCAGGAGTTCCTGCTGAAGAGTGTGGAGCAGCTGTAGCAGCTGAGTCTTCAACTGGTACTTGGACTACTGTATGGACAGATGGTCTTACTCAACTTGACCGTTACAAGGGTCGTTGTTACGACCTCGAGCCTGTAGCTGGTGAAGATAACCAGTACATCGCTTACGTTGCATACCCACTCGACCTTTTCGAGGAAGGATCAGTAACTAACCTTTTCACATCAATCGTAGGAAACGTATTCGGATTCAAGGCACTTCGTGCTCTCCGTTTAGAAGACCTTCGTATTCCAGTAGCATACTGTAAGACTTTCCAGGGTGCTCCACACGGAATTCAGGTTGAGCGTGATAAGCTTAACAAGTACGGACGTGGACTTCTTGGATGTACTATTAAGCCTAAGCTTGGTCTTTCAGCTAAGAACTACGGACGTGCAGTATACGAGTGTCTCCGTGGTGGACTTGACTTCACTAAGGATGACGAGAACGTAAACTCACAGCCATTCATGCGTTGGCGTGACCGTTTCCTTTTCGTAGCTGAGGCTATCTACAAGTCTCAAGCTGAGACTGGTGAGATTAAGGGACACTACCTTAACGCAACAGCTGGAAACGTTGATCAGATGATCAAGCGTGCACAGTGTGCTAAAGAACTCGGAATGCCGATTGTTATGCACGACTACATCACTGCTGGTTTCACTGCAAACACAACTCTTGCAACTTACTGTCGTGAAGAGGGACTTCTCCTTCACATTCACCGTGCAATGCACGCAGTAATCGACCGTCAGCGTAACCACGGAATCCACTTCCGTGTACTCGCTAAGGCTCTTCGTCTTTCAGGTGGTGACCACCTCCACTCAGGTACTGTAGTAGGGAAACTTGAGGGTGAGCGTAACGTAACTCTTGGTTTCGTAGACCTTATGCGTGATGCTGTTATTGAGAAGGACCGTGACCGTGGAATTTACTTCACACAGGACTGGGGATCACTTCCAGGTGTAATGCCAGTAGCTTCTGGTGGTATTCACGTATGGCACATGCCAGCTCTTGTAGAGATCTTCGGTGATGACGCTTGTCTTCAGTTCGGAGGAGGAACTCTTGGACACCCATGGGGGAACGCTCCAGGTGCAGCAGCTAACCGTGTAGCTCTTGAGGCTTGTACTCAAGCTCGTAACGAAGGACGTGACCTCGCTCGTGAAGGTGGAGACGTTATCCGTGCAGCTTGTAAGTGGTCTCCTGAACTCGCAGCAGCTTGTGAAGTTTGGAAAGAGATTAAGTTCGAGTTCGACACAGTTGATACTCTTTAATTCTTTTTAAGTTGAGGGTTTTTTGACTCTCAACTGAACGAACCATTCTTTTCCGTTCAATCTAGTTCTCTAGGTTGAACGGAAGCACGAACGGAAGCACATTCCGCACGTCCAAAAACGTGCGTTCTTCTGTGCCACTTTTTACAAATTCTTTTTATGGTTGAAACACTTCTTTCAGGGATTGTGCTTGGGCTTATGCCAGTAACACTTGCTGGTTTATTCACAACTGCATACCTCCAGTACCGTCGTGGAGACCAATTAAATCTTTAATTTGGTTCAACGCGGGAACAATCCGCAGAACTGCGGTTTTCATTGTTCACAGCTTGAGGCATCTTCAGCGCACTAGCGTAGAAGCCGCACCTTGCACGTCCAAAAACGTGCTTGTGCTCATGTGGCCTTACGGTGGCTTTGGCCTACCTTGGCTTTGGCCTACCTGTGGCCACTCTAGCTTGATTCAACCAAACCCTAGACCGTTTTCGTGGCTTCTTTTTGTGTAAAAAAGTCTCCCAATTGGTCGCGTCCCCTTGGACGGCAACACGTTTTGGACGTGCCTATGATAAAAAAATACGAGAAAAAAATATTGAATGCTCAAAGACTAAAAAAATAGACTGATGTTTTTTTAAAACAATGTGTTTTGTTTTGTTTTTTTCTGCTCTGGGGGAGAGCGGTGTGGTATACTGCTGGGTAACAGATCTCCGTGGAGGTTTTGTAACTTTTTAAATTTTTTATCTTCTT
>Ga0222714_10001636_pt1 | contig 25078 bp, 32 predicted proteins | sample C33_3DmetaG_FD_165048 | JGI IMG/M metagenome (GOLD analysis project Ga0222714, IMG submission 165048) | Estuarine water microbial communities from San Francisco Bay, California, United States - C33_3D | ecosystem: Environmental > Aquatic > Marine > Unclassified | place: USA: California...
TACCAGCAGCTGATGTTAACTACATGGACGTATCACCGCACCAGTTGTGGTCTGTTGCAACATCAATGATTCCATTCTTGGAACATGATGATGCTAACCGAGCCCTAATGGGTGCAAACATGCAACGTCAGGCTGTGCCACTAATTAAGACTGAAGCTCCGTTTATTGGAACTGGCATGGAGCTGCGTGCTGCAGTTGATGCTGGCGATGTAATTGTGGCGCAGAACGATGGCACAGTTTCACATGTATCGGCAGATGTAATTAAAGTTACAACTTCAACAGGTGAAGATGTATATCGACTACGCAAGTTTGATCGTTCTAATCAAGGCACTTGCTACAACCAGCGTCCAATTGTTTCTGAGGGCGACAAGGTTGCAGCCAATGAAGTTATTGCTGATGGCCCATCAACTGATTTAGGTGAGATGGCGCTAGGCAAAAACCTGCTTGTGGCATTTATGTCATGGGAAGGCCATAACTACGAGGATGCAATTATTTTGAGCCAGCGAATGGTGCAAGATGACGTGCTGACCTCAATTCACATTGAAGAATATGAAATTGATGCACGCGATACCAAGCTTGGCCCAGAAGAAATCACTCGCGATATTCCAAATGTATCTGAAGAGGTGCTAAAGGATCTTGATGATCGTGGAATTATTCGAATTGGTGCTGAAGTTGTGCCAGGAGATGTGCTAGTTGGCAAAGTAACACCAAAGGGTGAAACTGAACTTACGCCAGAAGAGCGCTTGCTGCGTGCAATATTTGGTGAGAAGGCTCGTGAAGTTCGAGACACCTCACTTAAGGTGCCGCACGGTGAAGGTGGAACTGTTATTGCAGTTCGCGAATTTGATTCATCAGAAGGCGATGAACTACCTGCTGGCGTAAATCAACTTGTTCGTGTCTATCTGGCTCAAAAGCGAAAAATTACTGAAGGTGACAAGCTTGCTGGCCGCCATGGCAACAAGGGTGTTATTGCTCGCATTTTGCCAGCTGAAGATATGCCGTTCTTAGCAGATGGCACCCCAGTTGACATTGTGCTTAATCCACTTGGCGTTCCAAGCCGAATGAATTTAGGTCAGGTGTTGGAAACTCACTTAGGTTGGGTTGCAGCAAATGGTTGGAGCATTGAAGGAAATCCAGATTGGGCACAGCATGTTTCACCTGAAGCTCGAACTGCACCAAAGCGAACTCGAATTGCCACCCCAGTATTTAACGGCGTGCGAGAAGAAGAGTTGACTGGTTTGTTGCAGTCAGCCACACCAAGCGATGAGGGTTATCAGTTAGTTAATGAAACTGGTAAAGCCAATTTGTTTGATGGTCGATCAGGCGAGCCATTCCCAGAGCCAATTGCAGTTGGTTACATGTATATCTTGAAGCTGCACCACTTGGTGGATGACAAGATTCACGCTCGATCAACTGGTCCTGACAGCATGATCACCCAGCAACCACTTGGCGGTAAAGCGCAATTTGGTGGCCAGCGATTTGGTGAGATGGAAGTTTGGGCACTTGAAGCTTATGGCGCTTCCTATGCGCTACAGGAACTATTAACAATTAAATCTGACGATGTGCTTGGTCGGGTAAAGGTTTATGAAGCAATTGTTAAGGGTGAAAATATTCCAGAGCCTGGAATTCCAGAGTCCTTTAAAGTTTTGATGAAAGAAATGCAGTCATTGTGTCTCAATGTTGAGGTGCTATCTACAGATGGTGCAGCTATTGAGATGAAGGATCAAGATGAAGAGATCTTCCGCACTGCGGAGGAACTTGGTATCGATCTGTCTCGGCGTGAGCCAAGCAGTGTCGAGGAGGTCTGAGGAAATTCCTCAGATAACACTGAATAAATCCACTACTAGAGAAACAAGGAAAACACAGTGCTAGACATTAACTTCTTCGACGGGCTCCGAATCGGATTGGCCACACCTGAAGACATCAGGAGCTGGTCATTTGGTGAAGTAAAGAAGCCTGAGACGATTAACTACCGAACCTTGAAGCCTGAGAAGGACGGTTTGTTTTGTGAAAAGATCTTCGGTCCAACAAGGGACTGGGAATGTTATTGCGGTAAGTACAAGCGAGTTCGTTTTAAGGGCATCATCTGTGAGCGTTGCGGTGTTGAGGTAACTCGCGCCAAAGTTCGACGTGAGCGAATGGGTCATATTGAGCTTGCTGCACCAGTTACCCACATTTGGTATTTCAAAGGTGTTCCAAGTCGATTGGGTTACCTATTAGATCTAGCACCAAAGGATCTAGAAAAGGTAATTTACTTCGCTGCATACATGGTCACCGATGTTGATGTTGATAAGCGTCATGAAGATCTGCCTCGCCTTGAAGGTGATATTGAAGCTGAAAAGAAGCGTTGGGCTAAGCGTCGTGATGATGACATCAATGAACGAATTAAAAAGCACGAGCAAGATTTAGCTGAACTTGAAGCTGAAGATGCTAAGGCTGATATCAAGCGTAAAGTTAAAGAAGGCGCTGAGCGTGATGTGAAGCGAATTCGAGCTGAAGCTGACGCTGAAATTGATCGACTAACTCGCGTCTTTGAACGATTCCGTAACCTAAAAGTGCAAGACCTTGAAGGTGACGAGATGCTGTATCGCGAAATGCGCGATCGCTTTGGTGCCTACTTCTCAGGTTCAATGGGAGCTCAAGCAATTAAGCGTCGACTAGAAACTTTTGACTTAGTTGGCAATGCTGAGCTACTGCGTGAAGTTGCTCGAACCGGCAAAGGTGCAAAGAAGACTCGTGCACTTAAGCGACTAAAGGTCATTAATGCATTTATTCACACCTCTGGCAGCCAGCGCGGAATGGTGCTTGATGCCGTTCCAGTTATTCCACCAGATCTGCGCCCAATGGTGCAGCTAGATGGTGGTCGATTTGCAACCAGCGATCTCAACGATTTGTATCGTCGTGTAATTAACCGTAACAACCGCTTGAAGCGACTAATTGATCTTGGTGCACCTGAGATTATTGTCAACAACGAAAAGCGAATGTTGCAAGAAGCTGTTGATGCACTATTTGATAATGGTCGACGTGGTCGCCCAGTAACAGGTCCTGGCAATCGTGCTTTGAAATCTCTTTCAGATATGTTGAAAGGTAAGCAGGGTCGTTTCCGTCAGAACCTACTTGGTAAGCGAGTTGACTATTCAGGTCGTTCGGTAATTGTGGTTGGTCCACAGTTGAAATTGCATCAGTGCGGCCTGCCTAAGCAGATGGCGTTGGAGTTGTTCAAGCCGTTTGTGATGAAGCGTCTAGTTGACCTAAACCATGCGCAAAACATCAAGAGCGCAAAGCGAATGGTTGAGCGATCACGTTCAGTAGTTTGGGATGTTTTGGAAGAAGTTATTGCTGAACATCCAGTGATGCTTAACCGCGCACCAACCCTGCACCGTTTGGGTATCCAGGCATTTGAGCCACTTTTGATTGAAGGTAAAGCAATTCAGATTCATCCGCTTGTAACTACTGCATTTAATGCTGACTTTGATGGTGACCAGATGGCGGTTCACCTTCCACTTTCAGCAGAAGCACAAGCAGAAGCACGAATTTTGATGCTTTCAAGCAACAACATTTTGTCACCAGCAAATGGCAAGCCAATTACAACGCCAACGCAGGACATGGTGCTTGGAATTTACTTCCTAACTGGCTCATATGAAGGTGAGCTTGGTGAAGGCGGTGCATATTCATCTGTTGATGAAGCGATGATGGCTTTTGATCGCAAGGTGCTAAGTATTCGTGCCAAGATCAAGCTTCGAGTAGCAGCTGATGTTGTGCCACCAAAAGGCGCAAATCTTGTTAATTACACCCCAGGCAAGACATACACTTTAGAAACCACACTTGGTCGTGCACTATTTAATGATGCACTGCCAGTTGATTTCGAGTTTGTGAACAAAGAAGTTGATAAGAAAGTACTTGGCTCAATTGTGAACGAGCTCGCTGATCGTTATGAGCGAATTGACGTTGCAACTGCGCTAGACAAACTAAAAGATCTTGGCTTCTACTGGGCAACCCGATCTGGTGTAACTGTGTCATTTGATGACATTGTTGCTCCAGCTGAGAAAGCTAAGTTGCTTGCTGCAGCTGAAGATAAAGCTGGCAAGGTTGAGAAAAACTACGAGCGTGGCCTGGTATCTGATACTGAGCGACGTCAAGAGTTAATCGAGATCTGGACTAAAGCAACTGAAGATATTGCTCGTGCCATGGATGCTAACTTCCATGAAACCAATCCACTTCGCAAAATGGTGGCATCTGGTGCTCGCGGAAACATGCTGCAGCTGCGTCAGTTAGCTGGAATGCGTGGTTTGGTATCTAATCCAAAAGGTGAAATTATTCCTCGACCAATTAAGTCCAACTTCCGTGAAGGACTTTCAGTTCTGGAATACTTTATTTCCACCCACGGTGCGCGTAAAGGTCTAGCTGATACTGCACTTCGAACTGCAGATTCAGGTTATCTAACTCGTCGTCTGGTTGACGTCTCACAAGATGTAATCATTCGTGAAGAAGATTGCGGAACTGATCGCGGCATGCCTAAGGAAATCGCAACTAAAAATTCCGCTGGCAAACTCACCATCTTGGATAACGTTGAATCCTCAGTTGCTTCACGCTATCTAGCACAAGATGTGCAGGTTGATGGCAAGGTAGTTGCTGCTGCAAACACTGAACTAACAATGCCAGTTATTGAAGCACTTGTTGAATCAGGTGTAAGTGAAGTGCGAGCACGAACCGTATTTACTTGCGAAAGTAAAGTTGGAACTTGCGCTACTTGCTACGGTCGATCACTTGCTGCTGGAAAGCTGGTTGATGTGGGTGAAGCAGTGGGAATCATTGCGGCACAATCAATTGGTGAACCTGGTACTCAGCTAACAATGCGTACCTTCCACACTGGTGGTGTTGCAGGTGATGACATTACGCAGGGCTTGCCTCGCGTGGTTGAACTATTTGAAGCCCGCACACCAAAAGCGGTTGCTCCAATTGCGCCATTTGCTGGAACAGTGAAAATTGAAGAAGCAGATCGCATTCGCAAAATCACCATTCTTGGTCCTGATGAGCAAGAAGAAACCTTCTCAGTGCCAAAGCGCCAACGTTTATTAGTTGAAGATGGCGCACAGGTTGAAGTTGGTAAGCCACTTGTAGTAGGTCCACTTGATCCAAAGCAGATCTTGGATGTGCTTGGTATTCGGGCAGTTCAGGCACACTTAGTTGAGCAGGTGCAGTTGGTTTACCGCTCTCAAGGTGTATCTATTCACGACAAGCACATTGAAATTATCTGTCGCCAGATGCTAAAGCGCGTAACAATTCTGGATTCAGGTGAAACAACCTTGCTTGCTGGTGAACTGATTGATCGAGCTTCATTCGAAGAGGCAAACCGAAGCGCGGTTGCCGAAGGAGTGCAGCCAGCTCAAGGTCGCCCAGTGATGCTGGGTATCACCAAGGCTTCGCTAGCTACCGATTCATGGTTATCTGCAGCTTCATTCCAAGAGACCACTCGCGTGCTCACCGAAGCTGCAATTCAGGGCAAGAGCGATCCGCTGCTTGGACTTAAGGAGAACGTGATTCTTGGCAAGCTAATTCCAGCTGGCACCGGCCTTGGCCGCTACCGAAACGTCAAGGTAGAGCCAACCGAAGAAGCCAAATCAAGCATGTATGCATCGTTATCCACCTACGACGATCTACCTTATTTTGGGTTCACTGAGACGCAATCTGAGGCAATTCCGTTAGAGGAGTATGACTTTGGCGGCTACGACCAGCGCTAAGAAATAACACTAAAAAGGGGCCGAGCAATCGGCCCCTTTTGTTATTCGCACCCCGACTTTGACCCCGCCCATGGGGTGGGGTATTTTTCTCTCCCGTGCTCGGAGCAGTTCGAGCCAAGCTGTAACGTCACTAGCATTCGTTAGTCGACAAACCATCGATTTTGGCTCGATTCCATCTGCCGAAAAATCGCGACACACCCGACCGCGGGTGTCGGGGTCTACAGTGAAGACGCAATAGATAGGGAGTGACTGTGCCAACTATTCAGCAGTTGGTTCGCAAAGGACGCGAAGATAAAGCGTTCAAGTCGAAGGCACCTGCGCTTAAGAGCTCGCCTCAGCGCCGTGGTGTTTGTACTCGTGTTTACACCACAACACCAAAGAAGCCAAACTCTGCGCTACGCAAGGTTGCCCGTGTGCGACTAACTTCAGGTGTTGAAATTACGGCATACATCCCAGGTGTTGGTCATAACTTGCAAGAGCACTCAATTGTTTTAGTTCGTGGTGGTCGTGTGAAAGATCTTCCAGGTGTTCGATACAAAATTGTTCGTGGCGCACTTGATACTCAAGGCGTAAAAGATCGTAAGCAAGCTCGTAGCCGCTATGGCGCAAAGAAGGAGAAGGCGTAATGCCACGTAAAGGTCCCGCTCCGCGTCGTCCACTAGTGCTAGATCCAGTTTACGGATCACCAGTTGTCTCCCAGCTAGTTAATCGCGTGCTTTCTGATGGCAAGCGTTCAACCGCTGAATCAATTGTTTACGGCGCACTAACTGGCTGTAAAGAAAAATCAGGTAATGATCCAATTGCAACTTTGAAGCGTGCGCTTGAAAACGTAAAACCAACAGTTGAGGTGCGTTCACGTCGTGTTGGTGGAGCTACTTATCAGGTTCCAGTTGAAGTAAAGCCTGCCCGTGCCATGACACTGGGTATGCGTTGGTTGGTTGAGTATGCCGGTCAGCGTCGCGAAAAGAGCATGACTGAGCGTTTAATGAATGAAATTTTGGATGCATCAAATGGATTGGGCGCTGCAGTTAAGCGTCGCGAAGACATTCACAAAATGGCAGAAGCGAACAAAGCGTTCGCTCACTACCGCTGGTAAGCAGAAGGAACCAAGAACGTGGCAACACAAACTATTGTTGATCTAAGCATGGTGCGAAACATCGGCATCATGGCTCATATCGACGCGGGTAAAACCACTACCACCGAACGTATCCTTTTTTATACCGGCATCAATTACAAAATTGGTGAAGTACATGAGGGCGCAGCCACCATGGACTGGATGGAGCAAGAGCAAGAGCGCGGAATCACAATTACTTCTGCTGCTACTACTTGCCAGTGGGACGATCATGTAATTAACATCATTGATACCCCAGGTCACGTGGACTTCACAGTTGAAGTAGAGCGTTCACTTCGTGTTCTTGATGGTGCTGTTGCAGTGTTTGATGGTGTTGCAGGTGTTGAGCCACAGTCTGAAACAGTATGGCGCCAGGCTGATCGTTACAACGTTCCTCGTATTTGTTTTGTGAACAAACTAGACCGAACTGGTGCAGATTTCTATCGCTGCGTTGAGATGATCAAGGATCGCTTGAACTCAACCGCGCTAGTGCTACAAATTCCAATTGGCGCTGAAGGTGACTTCATCGGTGTTGTAGATCTAATTGCAATGAAAGCATTGGTATGGCGAACAGAAGGCAAAGGCGACGAGTATGCAGTTGAAGAAATTCCTGCTGATCTAGCTGCAAAAGCCGCAGAGTATCGAGCACTATTGCTAGAAGTTCTCGCTGATGCAGATGATGCAATTATGGAAATGGTGCTAGAAGATAAAGAACCAACTGAAATTGAAATTATCGCTGCAATTCGACGCGCAACTTTGGCTGACAAACTAAACCCAATTTTGACTGGCTCTGCATTTAAGAACAAAGGCGTACAGCCAATGCTGGATGCCGTAATTCGTTATCTGCCAAGTCCGCTAGACATAGGTGCAATCACTGGGTTTAAGCCAGGCAAAGAAGAAATTTCCCAAACTCGCAAACCAGATGATAAAGAACCACTTTCAGCGTTGGCATTTAAAATTATGACTGATCCACATTTGGGTAAGTTGACTTATCTTCGAATTTATTCTGGCACCTTGGAATCAGGTTCACAGTTACTAAATTCAGTTAAAGATCGCAAAGAGCGAATCGGCAAGATTTATCAGATGCACGCAAATAAGCGTGAAGAGCGCGACAGCGCAACTGCAGGACACATCGTTGCGGTAATGGGACTTAAAGACACAACTACTGGTGAAACTTTATGTGATCCAGCTAATCCAATTGTGCTTGAAGCTATGAATTTCCCAGACCCAGTTATCTCGGTTGCAATTGAACCAAAAACCAAAAGCGATCAGGAAAAACTTGGCGTTGCAATTCAGCGACTAGCTGAAGAAGATCCAACTTTCCGCGTGCATGGTGATGAAGAAACCGGCCAGACGATTATTGAAGGCATGGGTGAGCTTCACCTTGAGGTGCTAGTTGATCGCATGCGTCGTGAGTTTAAAGTTGAAGCAAACGTAGGACGACCACAGGTTGCTTATCGCGAAACCTTAACTCGCAAAGTTGAGAAAATTGATTACACCCACAAGAAGCAATCAGGTGGTGCTGGTCAGTTTGGTCGCGTAATTATGGATATTGAACCGCTTGTGGGTTCAGAGGCGAACTACGAATTTGTTAACTCAGTTTCTGGTGGTCGTATTCCTCGTGAATACATTCCATCAGTTGATAACGGCTGCCAGGAAGCTATGCAAACTGGTGTGTTAGCTGGTTATCCAATGGTAAATATCAAAGTAACTTTGCAAGATGGCGCTTATCATGATGTTGACTCATCTGAACTTGCATTCAAGATTGCCGGCTCAATGGCATTCAAAGAAGGCGCTCGCAAAGCAGGTCCAGTACTACTTGAACCACTTATGTCAGTTGAAGTTGTCACCCCAGAAGATTTCATGGGTGATGTCATCGGTGACTTGAACTCTCGTCGTGGCCAGATTCAGGCTATGGATGATCGAAGTGGTGCAAAAGTTGTACGCGCATTAATTCCACTATCTGAGATGTTTGGATATGTGGGAGATCTACGTAGCCGCACGCAAGGACGCGCTAGCTACACCATGGAGTTTGACTCTTACGCACAAGTTCCAGAACATGTTGCGAAAGAGATCATCGCAAAAGTTAAAGGCGAATAACTTTTAATTTTTGCAAACCAGCTGATTGCCCGATCAGTTGGCGCAGTAACAGGAAACAGAATGGCCATACCGGCGTTGTCGGGCGGCCGGACAACGCAGGTTCTAGGAGGACCCAGTGGCAAAAGCGAAGTTCGAGCGGACAAAGCCGCACGTCAATATCGGCACCATCGGTCACATTGACCATGGCAAGACAACTTTGACCGCAGCAATCTCAAGAGTGCTGCATGACCGATACCCAGATGTAAATTCAGCTGAAGCATTCGATCAAATCGATAAGGCACCTGAAGAGCGTCAGCGCGGTATCACAATTTCTATTGCTCATATTGAGTACCAGACTGAGGCACGTCACTATGCACACGTTGACTGCCCAGGTCACGCTGACTACATCAAGAACATGATCACCGGCGCTGCTCAGATGGATGGCGCAATCTTGGTAGTTGCTGCAACCGATGGCCCAATGCCACAGACCAAAGAGCACGTTCTACTTGCTCGCCAGGTCGGTGTACCAGCAATCGTGGTAGCACTAAACAAGTCAGACATGGTTGACGACGAAGACCTATTGATGTTGGTTGAAGAAGAAGTTCGCGACCTACTAACTCGATATGAATTCCCAGGCGCAGACACTCCAATTGTTCGCGTCGCAGCTCTGCCTGCACTAAATGGCGATGCCAAGTGGGGCGAGGCAATCATGGAGCTAATGGCAGCTGTTGACAGCTTCATTGCAACTCCAGCTCGTGAAGTTGATAAGCCATTCTTGATGCCAGTTGAAGATGTGTTCACCATCACCGGTCGAGGCACTGTTGTAACTGGTCGTATTGAGCGCGGCATTGTTAAGGTCAACGAAGAAATCGAGATCGTTGGTATTCGCGAACCATCACAGAAATCAGTAGTAACTGGTGTTGAGATGTTCCGCAAGCTACTTGATGAAGGTCAAGCAGGTGAAAACGTGGGTGTGCTACTACGTGGAACAAAGCGTGAAGATGTAGAGCGCGGAATGGTGCTTTGCAAGCCAGGCTCAGTAACACCTCACACTGAATTCGAAGCTCAGGCATACATCTTGAGCAAGGATGAAGGTGGTCGTCACACTCCATTCTTCGATAACTATCGCCCACAGTTCTATTTCCGCACCACTGACGTAACAGGTGTTGTTCACCTACCAAGTGGTAAGGAAATGGTTATGCCAGGCGATAACACTGACATGAAGGTTGAGCTAATTCAACCAATCGCCATGGAAGAAGGACTTCGCTTTGCAATCCGTGAAGGCGGTCGCACCGTAGGTGCAGGTCGAGTCACCAAGATTCTGAAGTAATTGATTTTGTGCCCAGGCGCGGCAATCGCTGCGCCTGGGACTCATTAACCGAATAGCTAGCAGACGTTTTAAGGAAAGGCACCAGGCAAATGGCCGGACAAAAGATCCGCATCAGGCTCAAAGCCTATGACCATGAGGTCATTGACAGCTCAGCGAAAAAAATCGTTGAGACAGTAATACGCACCGGTGCCAAAGTGGCAGGACCAGTTCCGCTACCAACCGAGAAGAACATCTTCTGCGTTATTCGCTCTCCACACAAATACAAGGATTCACGTGAGCATTTCGAAATGCGAACGCATAAGCGGCTCATCGACATCCTTGACCCAACCCCAAAGACTGTTGACTCCCTGATGCGACTTGATCTGCCTGCAGGTGTCGACATCGAGATCAAGCTGTAGATCAGAATTAGGAATAGAGATCATGAAATCGGTAGTCAAAGGCGTGCTCGGCGAGAAGCTTGGCATGACACAGATTTGGGATGAGAACAACCAGGTTGTTCCAGTCACAGTTATTCGTGCTGCAAGCAATGTTGTAACAAGCGTGCGCACCCCAGAGCGCGATGGTTATTCCGCAGTGCAAATTGCGTTTGGCGAAATGGAGCCACGCAAAGCAACTCGGCCAATGCTTGGTCACTTCGCAAAAGCCGGAGTTACTCCAAAGCGCCACATCGCTGAACTTCGCACCAGCGATGCCAGCGAGTATCAGTTAGGTCAAGCGCTTGGACCAGATGTTTTTCAAGCAGGTCAGCTTGTTGATGTAACTGGAACAAATAAAGGTAAAGGTTTTGCTGGTGTAATGAAGCGCCATGGTTTCCATGGTCTTCGCGCTAGCCATGGTGTGCAGGCAAAGCACCGATCCCCAGGATCAATTGGCGCTTGCTCAACACCTGCTCGAGTGTTTCGTGGAACTCGAATGGCAGGCCATATGGGTACTAATCGAATTACCGTGCCAAAGTTGAAAGTGCAAGCAGTTGATACTGAGCGTGGATTGATTTTGGTCCGCGGTGCAGTTCCAGGATCTAAGGGCAGTGTGGTTTTAGTGCGCACAGCTGCGAAGGGTTGATAATTATGGCAACAGTAGATGTTTTAACTGCAACTGGAACCAAGAGTGGTTCAGTGGAGTTGCCGGCTGAAATTTTTGAAGCACAGGTAAATATTCCGCTAATGCACCAAATCGTGGTAGCACAGCTTGCTGCTGCTCGCCAGGGAACAGCTGATGTCAAAACCAAGAATGAAGTTTCTGGTGGTGGCCGTAAGCCTTATAAGCAAAAGGGAACTGGTAACGCACGTCAAGGTTCGATTCGAGCTCCGCAGTATCGTGGCGGTGGAATTGTGCACGGACCAACACCTCGTAAATTTGATCAGCGAACACCAAAGAAAATGAAGTTTGCAGCATTGCGAAGCGCACTTTCAGATCGTGCTAGCAATGGTCGAGTACATGTGGTTGCAAGTTTTATTGATGGTGATGCACCATCAACAAAGTCTGCAATGAAGGTTTTAGCAGCATTAACTGATCGCAAAAAAACTTTGGTGATTTTGGATCGTGCTGACAATGTAACTTGGTTATCACTTCGCAATCTGCCAAACGTTCATATTTTGGTACCTGATCAGCTAAACGTGTATGACATCTTGAATTCAGATGATTTAGTTTTCACATCTAAATCACTAGAAGCATTCTTGGAGCACGCTGCTGCAAGAACTGGCTCAAGCAAGGGAGATGAGTAATGAAAATTACTGACGGTCGCGACATCTTGCTAAAGCCTGTTGTATCTGAAAAGTCTTACGCATTGCTTGATCAGAACAAATACACCTTCATTGTTCGAAAAGATGCAAACAAGACTCAGATTAAGCAAGCTGTTGAAGAAGTTTTTAAAGTAAAAGTTACCGGCGTAAACACGCTTAATCGTGCCGGTAAGAAGTCACGTACCCGATTTGGAATCGGTCAGCGATCTGACACCAAGCGCGCAATTGTGAGCTTGGCTGATGGAGATCGTATTGATCTATTCGGAACCCCGGCATAGAGCGGACGAGGAAAACTAATGGCAATTCGTAAATATAAGCCGACAACACCGGGCCGTCGTGGCTCAAGTGTCGCCGACTTTGTTGAAGTAACTCGCTCCCAGCCGGAGAAGTCACTAGTGCGACCAGTGCACAGCAAGGGTGGTCGTAACGCCCAAGGTCGAGTAACTGCACGTCACCAAGGCGGCGGTCATAAGCGTGCCTATCGCTTAATTGATTTTAAGCGCGCCGACAAAGATGGTGTACCAGCAAAGGTTGCACACATTGAGTACGACCCAAACCGCACAGCTCGAATTGCGTTGTTGCATTACGCAGATGGCGAGAAGCGCTACATCATTGCGCCAAACAAAGTTTCACAAGGCGATGCAATCGAAACTGGTCCAGCTGCAGATATCAAGCCAGGTAACAACCTGCCGCTGCGCAACATTCCAGTTGGTACTGTGATTCACGCTGTTGAGCTAAAGCCAGGTGGCGGCGCAAAGCTAGCCCGCGGCGCTGGTTCTTCAATTCAGCTTGTTGCTAAAGATGGACCTTATGCGCAGCTTCGACTACCAAGCGGTGAAATCCGTGCGGTTGATCTTCGCTGCCGCGCAACTGTTGGTGAAGTTGGTAACGCCGAACAAAGCAACATCAACTGGGGTAAAGCAGGACGTATGCGTTGGAAGGGTGTTCGCCCAACGGTTCGTGGTGTTGCAATGAACCCAGTTGATCACCCACACGGTGGTGGTGAAGGTAAAACTTCTGGTGGTCGTCACCCAGTTAATCCAAACGGTAGACCAGAAGGCCGCACTCGCAGCCGCAAGAAGGCAAGCAACAAATTTATCATCCGTCGTCGTCGATCGAACAAGAGTCGCTAGGAGTATTGAGTAATGCCAAGAAGCCTTAGAAAAGGTCCATTTGTGGATCTGCACTTAGCCAAGAAGGTTGAAGTACAGAACACAGCTGGAACCAAGACAGTTATCAAGACCTGGTCACGACGTTCAATGATCACACCAAACATGATCGGTCACACCATTGCAGTGCACGACGGTCGCAAGCATGTTCCAGTTTTTATTACTGAGAACATGATTGGTCACAAGCTTGGTGAGTTTGCGCCAACTCGTACCTTCCGTGGACATATTAAAAACGATCGAACATCAGGCAAGTAAGAGATTTAGAAAGAAACAGAGAGGTAGAAATGGAAGCCAAAGCACAGGCGCGATACGTTCGTGTTACGCCGCAAAAAGCTAGGCGCATCATTAACCAGATTCGTGGGTTAGCGACTGCAGACGCTCAAGCTTTGTTGCACTTTGCACCGCAGGCCGTTAGTGAGCCAATCGGTAAAGTGCTAGGAAGCGCTGTCGCAAATGCAGCAAACAACTTCAACATGAATCCAGATGCCCTCTTTGTAACTGAAGCATTTGTTGATGAGGGACCAACGCTGAAGCGTTTTCGACCACGCGCCCAAGGCCGTGCGTTTGAAATCCTAAAGCGCACCTCTCACATCACAGTTGTAGTTGGCGATGCCGCTGCAATTGCAAATGGTCCAGAGCGACTAAAGAAAGAACCAAGAATTAAAAAGCGCCCAGCTTCGCAAGCACCTGCAGTTAAGAAAACTGCCGTTGCAACTGAGGCTGATGCAGCACCAGTTGCCAAGAAGGCGCCAGCTAAAAAAGCAGCAGCTAAGAAAGCAGCAGCTAAGAAAGCAGCTCCTGCAAAGGCAGCACCTGCAAAAAAGACAACTACAGCTAAAAAAGCAGCGCCAGCTAAGAAAACTGCTGCTAAGAAATCTACTACCAAGAAGGAGAAATAACAGTGGGTCAGAAAGTTAACCCGCACGGCTTCCGCCTTGGTTACTCCGCGGATTTCACTAGCCGTTGGTTTGCAGATAGCAGCAAGGTTGGTCAGCGCTATGTTGATTACGTTGCTGAAGATGTCAAGATTCGCAAAATGCTAGCTAAAGGCATGGAGCGCGCTGGAATTTCACGTGTTGAAATTGAGCGTACTCGTGAGCGAGTTCGAATTGATATTCATACCGCTCGACCTGGCATCGTAATTGGGCGACGTGGTCAAGAAGCAGATCGAATTCGTGGCGATCTCGAAAAACTTACAGGCAAGCAAGTGCAGCTAAATATTTTGGAAGTAAAAAATTCCGAGGTTGATGCGCAGTTGGTAGCTCAAGGAGTTGCAGAGCAGCTAGCAAGTCGAGTTTCGTTCCGTCGCGCTATGCGAAAAGCTATGCAGACCACAATGAAGTCTGGTGCGATTGGCATTCGAATTCAGGTTTCAGGTCGACTTGGTGGTGCTGAAATGAGTCGAACTGAGTTCTACCGTGAAGGTCGAGTTCCGCTACATACGCTGCGTGCCGATATTCATTATGGTTTCCATGAGGCACACACCACCTTTGGTCGAATTGGTGTAAAGGTTTGGATTTATCGCGGCGATGCACCTATTACTCGTGCCGAGAAAGAAGCTGCAGCTGCAGCTGCAACTCGAGTGCCTGGAACTGGTGGACCAAATCCAGCACGCCGCGGCGGTAAGCCACGTGGCGCAGATGCATCAGCACCAGCTGGCGCTCCTGCTGTCCAACCAACAGCGACGGAGGCGTAAATATGTTAATTCCGCGCAAAGTTAAGCACCGTAAACAGCACCACCCAAAGCGATCGGGTAAAGCTACTGGCGGTACTGAATGTCATTTTGGTGATTATGGATTGCAAGCACTAGAGCCTGCCTATGTGACTAACCGTCAGATTGAGGCAAGTCGTATTGCGATCACTCGTCACTTAAAGCGTGGTGGAAAAGTTTGGATCAATATTTTCCCAGATCGCCCACTAACTAAAAAGCCAGCTGAAACCCGCATGGGTTCTGGTAAGGGTTCACCTGAATTTTGGGTAGCAAACGTAAAGCCAGGTCGAGTGATGTTTGAAGTTTCGTTCCCAACAGAGCAAGTTGCTCGAGAAGCGTTGCTGCGTGCAGCACACAAGCTTCCAATGAAATGTCGAATCATTCGACGCGAAGTAGGTGAGTAAAGATGGCAATAGGAACTGAGATTCAAGACCTTCGTGTGCTATCTGATGATGCGTTAGCTGAGAAGTTGCTTGAAGCAAAGCAAGAGTTATTTAACCTTCGCTTTCAAGGTGCAACTGGTCAGTTGGAAAATCACGGTCGACTAAAAGCAGTACGACGTGATATTGCCCGCATCTACACCATCTTGCGTGAGCGCGAGCTTGGAATCACCACAGTTGGAGGTGCGGCATGAGTAACAGGTCAAATCGTAAAACTCGCGAAGGTCTAGTTGTCAGCGACAAAATGGATAAAACTGTGGTTGTCGCAGTAGAAGACAGATTTAAGCACCCGCTATACGGCAAAGTTGTGCGTCGTACCAGCAAACTTAAAGCTCATGATGAAGCAAATGCCGCAGGTATTGGCGATCGTGTGCTGCTAATGGAAACCCGTCCACTATCTGCAACCAAGCGCTGGCGCATGGTTGAGATTCTCGAGAAGGCTAAGTAACACAATTTGTTACTGCCTGAAAGTGAGTAAGAAGTGATACAGCAAGAGTCTCGACTAAAAGTCGCTGACAACACCGGAGCAAAAGAACTGCTCTGTATTCGAGTGCTGGGCGGATCCTCTCGTCGTTACGCTGGAGTTGGCGACATCATCGTCTGCTCAGTTAAAGACGCAGTGCCAGGTGGCTCAGTTAAAAAAGGACAGGTTGTCAAAGCAGTAATTGTGCGAACTGTTCGCTCCATTCGTCGTCCAGATGGTTCATACATTCGCTTTGATGAGAATGCAGCTGTAATCATCAAAGCTGATGGCGAACCACAAGGAACTCGTATCTTCGGTCCGGTTGCGCGCGAACTGCGTGACAAGCGATTTATGAAGATCATCTCACTTGCTCCGGAGGTGTTGTAACCATGGCGCTTAACGTTAAAAAAGGCGACACAGTTCAGATAATCAGCGGTAAAGATCGCGGCGCAACAGGCCGTGTGCTTTCGGTTGATATCAAGAGCGAGCGCATAATTGTTGAAGGTGTTAACCGCGTAAAGCGTCACACCAAGATGAGTCAAACCACACGTGGTGGATCTGCAGGCGGTATTGAAACTAAAGAGTCTCCAGTTCACGTATCAAACGTGATGGTGGTTGACCCAAGTGATAGCCGCGGCACCAGAGTTGCTAAGCGTCGCGAAAAAGCGACCAAGACTCGCACCGATGGCACCACACTTGAGACAACCCGAGCAATTCGAGTTTCTCGACGATCAGGTAAGGAACTGTAATGAGCACTCCAACGCTGCCAAGATTAAAGCAGCAATATCGAGCTGAAATTGCACCAAGTTTGCAAACCAAATTTGGCTATGAAAACGTAATGCAGATTCCAACGCTAACTAAGATTGTAATTAACATGGGTGTTGGCGATGCTGCTCGCGATAGCAAATTAATTGAAGGCGCAATTCGCGACCTAACTGCAATCTCTGGCCAGAAGCCGCTGGTAAACCGAGCCCGTAAATCAATCGCGCAGTTTAAATTGCGTGAAGGTATGCCAATTGGTACACACGTGACATTGCGCGGCGATCGCATGTGGGAATTTATGGATCGCTTGCTCTCTGCAGCGCTACCTCGTATTCGTGACTTCCGCGGTTTATCACCAAAGCAATTTGATGGCCATGGCAATTACACCTTTGGCTTAACTGAGCAAAGCGTTTTCCATGAAATCGTGCAAGACAAGATTGATCGTGTTCGAGGCATGGATATCACCATCGTTACATCCGCAACTACCGATGAGGAAGGCCGTGAGCTGTTGCGCAGCTTTGGCTTCCCATTTAAAGAGGCATAAGAATGGCAAAACTAAGCAAGATCCATCGTAATTTGCAGCGCGAAGAAGTTGTTGAACGCTACGCAAAGCGTCGCGCCGAGCTAAAGACAATTGTCAAAAGCGAAACCGCAACCGATGAACAAAGAGCTGCTGCTGTGGCTGAACTGCAAAAGCAGCCACGCAATGCCTCCGCAACTAGATTGCGAAATCGTGACACTGTAGATGGTCGCCCACGCGGCTATCTCCGTAAGTTTGGTGTTTCCCGTATCCGCTTCCGCGGTATGGCGCACCGTGGTGAACTTCCAGGTATCACCAAAAGCAGTTGGTAAACAACTTTGTTGTAGGTCTAATTGAAATTCAATTGGATACCGCAGCAGGAAAGAGATAAACGGCCATGACTATGACCGATCCGATCGCCGACATGTTGTCGCGGGTGCGAAATGCGAATTCCGCACACCATGACACTTTGTCGATGCCGCACTCCAAAATAAAGGAGGGGTTGGCGCAGATTTTGTTGAGCGAGGGTTATATCGCTGGATTCAAAACTGCAGATGCTGAAGTTGGTAAAACTCTAACTATTGATCTGAAGTATGGACCAAACCGAGAGCGCTCAATTGCCGGTGTTCGCCGCGTTAGCAAGCCTGGCTTGCGCGTATATGCGAAATCAACCGAGCTACCAAAAGTTTTAGGTGGACTGGGAATTGCAATTATCTCCACATCATCCGGATTGCTTACCGATAGGCAAGCTTCAAAGAAAGGCGTAGGCGGAGAAGTTCTTGCCTACGTCTGGTAAGCGGGGGATGAGATGAGTCGTATTGGTAAAAACCCAGTGCTAGTTCCAAACGGTGTAACTGTGGCAATTGATGGCCCAACAGTTACTGTCACTGGTCCAAAAGGATCACTTTCACATACCGTTGCTGAACCAATTGCAGTTGCTAAAACTGAAGATGGTTCACTTGCCGTAACTCGACCAAACGATGAGCGCGTTGCGCGTTCGCTGCATGGACTTACTCGAACCTTGATCAACAACATGGTTATCGGAGTAACTGAGGGTTATTCAAAAACTATGGAGATCTCTGGAACTGGTTATCGCGTGCTGGCAAAAGGTAATGATTTGGAATTTTCACTTGGCTACAGCCATCCAGTTCCAATTACCGCGCCAGCTGGAATCAAATTCCAGGTTGAATCACCAACCTTGCTACATGTCTCTGGCATTGATAAGCAACTAGTTGGCGAAACTGCAGCAAAACTTCGCAAGCTGCGCAAAACAGATCCATACAAGGCTAAAGGCGTCAAGTACAAAGGCGAAGTTATTCGTCGTAAAGCTGGAAAGGCTGGTAAGAAGGCATGAGTACTTTTACCGCAACCGGTAAGCACACCGCTAAGAAGACCAAGCTTCGCAAGAAGCGCCATCTGCGTGTTCGTAAGCGCGTTTCAGGTGATGCGCAGATGCCACGCTTAGTGGTAACTCGATCACTTCGACATATGACAGCACAGGTTGTCGATGACACTGTAGGTAAGACCTTGGTAAGTGCATCAACTATGGAAGCTGATCTACGCAAGGCAACTGGAAAAAAAGCAGAGCTTGCTTTTGAAGTTGGCAAACTTGTTGCAACTCGCGCCAAAGCAGCTGGTGTAACCAAAGTTGTTTTTGATCGTGCTGGAAACCGATACCACGGCCGAGTAGCAGCAGTTGCTGATGGTGCTCGCGATGCCGGATTGACCCTCTAAGAAACGATGATGATGACAAAAGAAAAAGAAACAACCAAGACCGATCGTCCCGAGCGTAACGATCGTCGTGAGCGACGAGGCGAACGAGGCGGAGCCGAGAAGAGCAACTTAGTTGAGCGCGTAGTTGCGATTAACCGAGTAGCCAAAGTGGTGCAAGGGGGTCGTCGATTTAGCTTTACCGCGCTAGTTGTAGTTGGTGATGGCGATGGTCAAGTTGGTGTTGGTTACGGCAAAGCAAAAGAAGTTCCGCAGGCAATCGCTAAAGCAGTTGAAGAAGCAAAGAAGAGCTTCTTTAAAGTGCCACGAATCCAAGGAACCATCCCGCATCCAATTACTGGTGAAGCAGCAGCTGGCATCGTGCTGCTTCGACCTGCAGCACCAGGTACTGGTGTGATTGCAGGCGGTGCAGCTCGTGCGGTGCTGGAATGTGCTGGAATCACTGACGTACTAAGTAAGTCACTTGGTAGTGACAATGCAATTAACGTGGTGCATGCAACTGTTGCAGCACTAAAGATGCTTGAACTACCACAAGATGTTGCTGCTCGACGTGGTTTGCCACTAGAAGATGTTGCACCTGCTGCGATGCTAAAAGCGCAAGCTGCTGGAACGGGAGCTAAGTAATTATGACCAAGTTTCAAATAACCCAAGTAAAGTCTGATATCGCCGGTACAGCGTCCCAACGCCAAACCTTGCGCAGTCTAGGCTTACGTAAGATTGGTGATGTCTCAATCAAAGAGGACAAGCCAGAATTTCGAGGCATGATGCGCACAGTTGCGCATCTGATTCGAGTAGAGGAGGTTAAGTAGATATGACTATTAAAGTTCATCATCTACGTCCAGCACCAGGTGCGAAGACTGCAAAAACTCGCGTTGGCCGTGGTCATGGATCTAAAGGTAAGACAGCTGGCCGTGGCACTAAAGGTACAAAGGCTCGCTATCAGGTACCAGCACGCTTCCAAGGTGGGCAACTTCCGCTACATATGCGCTTGCCAAAATTGAAGGGATTTAAAAACCCATTCAAAGTTGAATTCCAAGTAGTTAACGTTGCTGACCTAAATGCTACGTTTCCAAAAGGCGGCGAGGTCACAATTGCTGATCTAGTACGCGCTGGACTTGTTCGAGCTGGTGAACCAGTTAAAGTTCTTGGAAATGGCGATATTAGTGTGAAGCTAACTGTTTCAGCCCATAAATTCTCCGAAACTGCTGCTGCCAAAATCGCAGCAGCTGGCGGTAAAGCCGAAGTACTTAGCTAAAACGAGAGGTTGCCATCATGTTGAGCGTATTTGCTAACGCATTTCGTACACCCGATCTGCGAAAGAAGTTGCTTTTTGTGCTGGGCATGATTGCAATTTATCGATTTGGTGCTGTGATGCCAACCCCTGGTATTGACTACAACGCAGTTCAACAATGCGTTGCGTTAGTACAAGACAATTCACTGTATTCGCTAATTAACCTATTTAGCGGCGGCGCTTTACTACAGCTATCAATTTTTGCGTTGGGTATCATGCCTTACATCACTGCAAGCATTATTTTGCAGTTGTTAGTTGTTGTTATTCCTCGACTTGAAACTTTGAAAAAAGAAGGCCAGTCCGGACAAGCCATCATTACCCAGTACACCAGGTATGTAACTATTGGTTTGGCAATTTTGCAGGCAACTTCAATTGTGGCGCTAGCTCGCACACCAGGAGCTTTGCTACAAGGTTGCGATCTGGCACTTATTCCAGATACCTCAATTGGAATTTTGCTAGTAATGGTAATCACGCTTACCGCTGGAACTGCAGTTGTGATGTGGCTTGGTGAACTTATTACTGATCGTGGTGTTGGAAATGGTATGTCACTTTTAATTATGGCATCAATTATTTCTACGCTGCCAGGTCAGCTATGGGGCGTCCTTCGCGGTAATGGTTTTTGGCCGTTTGCCATAGTGATGGCAGTTGGTGTGATGCTGATTATTGTGGTGGCTTTTGTTGAGCAAGGACAACGCCGAATCCCAGTTCAATATGCCAAGCGCATGGTTGGACGACGCCAATACGGTGGCACCAGCACTTATCTGCCAATTAAGGTAAATATGGCTGGTGTGATTCCAGTGATCTTTGCTTCATCTTTACTTTACGTACCAGTTTTGTTTACGCAGCTATCTGGCTCATCAGCTGAGTGGGCGCAATGGATTTCGCGTAACTTCTCAAACTCCACATCACTAACTTATGCATTGTCATATGGCTTGATGATTTTCTTCTTTGCGTTTTTCTACGTCTCGATCACCTTTAATCCAGATGATGTTGCAGATGATATGAAGAAATATGGTGGATTTGTGCCAGGCATTCGTGCGGGTAAACCAACGGCGGATTATCTTCGATTTGTTTTAAATAGATTGCTAACCGCTGGTGCAACTTATTTAATGGTTATCGCGATCATCCCTTACTTTATTTTTGGTGCGATGGGAATTGGTGCGCAGTTAGCATTTGGTGGCACAAGCTTGCTGATTATGGTCGGTGTTGGTCTGGACTTCGTTAAGCAGGTTGAAGCTCAGTTACAACAGCGAAACTACGAAGGTTTCCTAGGTTAACTAATGCGCATCGTCCTGATGGGTCCACCTGGAGCCGGCAAAGGAACGCAAGCGGTGATGTTGGCTAAATCACTGGGCATTCCGCACATCTCTACCGGAGATATATTTAGAAGCAACGTTTCAGAGCAAACCGAGCTTGGCTTGCTGGCGAAAAAATATATGGATGCTGGCGATTATGTGCCAGATACCGTTACAAATGAGATGGTTAAGCATCGATTAGCAGAGCCAGATGCTGCTGCTGGATTTTTGCTTGATGGCTATCCGCGCACGGTTGCTCAGGTTGCTGAGCTCGATGCCAATTTAGGCAAGCTAGCAACGCAGGTAGATCTGGTTATTGAGCTAGTAGTTGATATTGACGAGGTCGTTACCCGGCTGGTGCAGCGAGCAGCTGAGCAAGGCCGAACCGATGACTCTGAAGCTGTGATTCGACGCCGCCTTGAGTTATACCAACAGCAAACCGCTCCGCTGATTGAGGCTTATCGAGCCCGCGGCCTGCTAAAAGCCGTAGATGGCATGGGGGAGATCGAGCAGGTCACCGACCGGATGGCCAAGCTGGTCAGCAGCTAGCTGCACCCGAGTGCGGGGCTAAGTCCCCCTAGTCGTAGAATTCACCTTCGGTTCTGTTGCTAACTGCAGCGCGAACAGCAGGTGTAAAAGCTAGAAAGTGAGAGGGCAGAGTGTCCAAAAAGGACGGTGCCATTGAACTGGAAGGCACCATTTTAGAGTCACTACCGAATGCAATGTTTCGAGTAGAGCTCGACAATGGTCACAAAGTTCTTGCCCATATCAGTGGGAAGATGAGAATGAATTACATTCGAATTCTTCCTGATGATCGTGTGATCGTGGAGTTGAGTCCATATGACTTAACTCGTGGGCGGATCATCTACCGCTACAAGTGAGGTAACAAGCTTTATGAAGGTACAACCAAGTGTTAAGCCAATGTGCGACAAGTGCAAAGTCATTCGTCGCAACGGGCGCGTGATGGTGATTTGCGAAAATCCTCGTCACAAACAACGCCAAGGTTAAATAACTAAATAACAGTCACGACCTACCTGGTTGTGATTACACGAATGTTCGACCCTGTTAAGTGCCAACTTAAGAGACGAACCCCTTGTCAGAGGCGAGGGCTTACCCGGGCGGGTAGGACAACATTTGTGACCAGAAACCTCTGCTACTGAAAGTGAGAAACCGCCCATGGCAAGACTCATTGGTGTAGACCTACCGCGTGATAAGCGCCTAGAGGTTGCACTGACATATGTATACGGCATTGGCCGAACTCGAGCAGCACAAATGTTGCAGGTAACTGGTATTTCACCAGACCTTCGAGTTAAAGATATGAGCGATGACCAGCTATCACTGCTTCGTGATTACATTGAAGCAAACTTCAAAGTTGAAGGTGACCTTCGACGTGAAGTAACAGCTGATATCCGCCGCAAAATTGAAATTCAAAGTTATCAAGGCACTCGCCACCGTCGTGGTATGCCAGTTCGCGGTCAACGCACCCACACCAACGCTCGCACTCGCAAGGGACCTCGCAAGACGGTTGCTGGCAAGAAGATTGCAACGAAGTAAGGACTGGATCAACTAAATGGCAACTAAAACCACCAAAGGCGCAGCTGGTAAAACAGCTGGCAAAAAACTTCGTAAAAAAGAACGTAAGAATGTTGCGCAAGGTCAAGCTCATATCAAGAGCACCTTCAACAACACAATTATTTCTATCACCGATCCAGCTGGTGCTGTGATCTCCTGGTCTTCATCAGGTCAGGTTGGCTTTAAAGGTTCACGTAAGTCAACTCCATTCGCCGCGCAGCTTGCTGCTGAAGATGCTGCAAAGCGAGCAATGGAACATGGCATGAAACGCGTTGATGTTTTTGTTAAAGGTCCAGGATCAGGTCGCGAGACTGCAATTCGATCTTTGCAAGCTGCTGGGTTAGAGGTTGGATCAATCTCAGATGTAACACCAGTTCCCCACAATGGTTGCCGGCCGCCCAAGCGCCGCCGCGTCTGAGAAAGCACAGGAGAACAAACTAAATGGCTCGTTATACAGGTCCAAAGTGCAAGCGTTGCCGTCGCGAGAAGGTAAAGCTATTTCTAAAAGGTTCCAAGTGCGACGGTCCAAAGTGTCCGTTGGAATCTCGTCCTTACCCACCAGGTCAGCATGGCCGAGGTCGTGCCAAGGAATCTGAGTACTTACTACAGATGCGCGAGAAGCAAAAACTTGCACGCCAATACGGTGTGCTTGAAAAGCAATTCCGTAATTACTTTGAAGAAGCATCTCGTCGCGCTGGTAAAACCGGTGACAACTTGCTCGCGCTGCTAGAGACTCGACTAGACAATGTGGTGTTCCGTGCTGGCTTTGCAAAAAGCCGTGACATGGCTCGTCAACTAGTTAAGCATGGCCATTTCACAGTTAATGGCAAAAAGGTTGATATTCCTTCATTCTCAGTATCTCCAAGTGACGTGATTGAGGTGCGAGTTGATTCTCGCGAAATTACGCCATTCGTAGTTGCTCGAGCTGAATCTGGTGAACGAAAAGTGCCAGGTTGGATGGAAGCTGTTCCTAACCGAATGCGAATTTTGATTCACGCAGCGCCAGAGCGCTCCCAGATTGATACCAATGTTCAAGAGCAGTTGGTAGTTGAGCTTTACAGCAAGTAACAGCTAGTTGCTGAAACCAGCAACTAGTGATGCGTGAGCAACCCCGCCACACATCATCCGAGACGCGGCACCAAATAGTGGGTGCCGACCGAAAGGAAAAACAGTGCTAATTGCACAGCGCCCCACCCTCACCGAAGAAGTTCTCTCTGATACTCGATCACGCTTTGTGCTTGAGCCACTTGAGCCAGGATTTGGCTACACCCTAGGCAACTCAATGCGTCGCACCTTGCTTTCTTCTATTCCTGGTGCTGCAGTCACCTCAATTCGAATTGATGGCGTGCTACACGAATTTGGCACAATCGATGGCGTAAAAGAAGATGTAACTGAAATTTTGTTGAACATTAAAAACTTAGTTGTTTCATGTGAGAATGATGAGCCAACAGTTATGTATCTTCGAAAAGAAGGACCAGGTCTGGTTACCGCTGCTGATATCACACCACCAGCTGGTGTTGAAGTTCATAACAGTGACTTGCATATTGCCACTTTAAACGCAGGCGCAAAGTTCGAGGTTGAATTTGTAGTTGAGCGTGGTCGTGGTTATGTGCCATCAACACTAAATAAGGGATCTGATCCAGAAATTGGTCGCATTTATGTTGATTCAATTTACAGCCCAGTTACCAAGGTTACTTACAAAGTTGAAGCAACTCGTGTTGAGCAGCGTACCGACTTTGACAAGCTAATTGTTGAAGTTGAGACTAAGCCATCAATGCTGCCTCGTGATGCTGTTGCATCAGCTGGTAAAACTTTAGTTGAGTTGTTTGGATTAGCACGTGAACTAAACCTAGATGCTGAAGGCATTGAGATTGGTCCATCTGCGCTTGATTCATTTGCAGCTGAGCAACTAAATATGCCAATTGAGCAACTTGATCTAACAGTTCGCTCATATAACTGCCTGAAGCGCGAAGGCGTTCATTCAGTTGGTGAGTTGATGACTCGTTCCGAAGCTGATCTACTTGATATTCGGAACTTTGGCCAGAAGTCAATTGATGAAGTTAAGGGCAAGTTAGTAATGCTTGGCCTCTCACTAAAGGACAGCCCAGCTGGTTTTGATCC
>Ga0222714_10001637_pt1 | contig 25066 bp, 30 predicted proteins | sample C33_3DmetaG_FD_165048 | JGI IMG/M metagenome (GOLD analysis project Ga0222714, IMG submission 165048) | Estuarine water microbial communities from San Francisco Bay, California, United States - C33_3D | ecosystem: Environmental > Aquatic > Marine > Unclassified | place: USA: California...
AGCGCCGCCAGAAATCTGTGCGATTTGGATAAGGTCGCCAGCGGTAAACTGCACAGAAAAGAAATTATTACTGCTCCCGTCTCCGCCATTGAAGACAAGCTGAGTGCCGAGAGCGCCTCGCTTAATCCACCCGCTCCAAGTCCATTTGATATTGCTGGTCGGAGTCCCAAAAGAGCGCGACATGTACGCGCTATTGGCGGCGCGGAAGCGCAGCGAGTAGGGGATGGTATACCCGCTAGTAGAGAGCAGCAGAGCGTGTGCGGAGCCGGGGACGATCATGGCGTCACTTCACATCGTTGAGCATGGTTGCGGTGATGCGAGTCGTACTCTCGACATAGTATACAAGAACGTCAACCGCAGATGCTGTGGTAGTGAGGGTGGGGATCGTGCCTCCGGGGAACTTCCAATATGACCCGTAAGCGAGTGTTCGCCCACCAGTAGAATCCTGAGTAATCACGATGGCACCGGACTGGCCTGCGGTGATGTTCGTGGGATTGGCTAGGGTTCTATTCCCGCCAATGGTCAGGGAGTAGTTGTTCGCGTCGTTGAAGTCCGGCGTGATCGTCGCAGCATCCGTGAGGGCTGTGATGGACCCACGCTGCGCCACGGTGAAAGACTGATTGGCAGCCAGAACAGCGACCGTGCTGGTGACATCAGGGAATGTGAGCGTCCTGCTGGCGGACAGAGTGGTTGGCGTAAGGGTGGCAATGTAGCTGCCAGTTCCACCAGCCCGGCCAAGGAGAGCGATTGCATCCTGCGTCGATGCCTGAAGAGTCTTCAGTCCAGACGCAGCCAAGACATCCAAGGCAACGCTTGGCGCGGTCGTCCCAATTCCAAGCCTGTTGTTCGCGATATCCCAGAACAGATTTGCGCTGGCACCAAGAGCGCCAGAACTGTTGTACTGAATCTGGCCCGTAGATCCAGCGACGACAGGAGTCGCACCTGTGGGACCAGTCGGACCTGTAGCGCCCGTAGCGCCCGTGCTCCCCGTGGGACCAGTCGGCCCCGTTGCGCCAGTCGAACCTGTAGGACCAGTCGGTCCCGTGGGACCAAGCTGGGTGTACATGACTTGCTGTGCAGTAACAATCAGAGACGGTATGGAAGGATGAATACCTCCGGCAGGCTCAGCCTCCATCTGAATAGCTGTGTTATCAGTAGACCATACAATCTCAAGATAATCATTTGCGGCAAGAGAAAGAACCCAATTCCATGCCGCAACTACATATGGAGCGTTTGACGGAACAGTAAGCCTTGTGTCGCTCTCTACTACATTTGTGCCGTTTTTCTTTAGCCAAATGTTTACAGTATTGCCGGGGCCACTACCGCCGGTGTGATGGAATTGAGCTGAAAATTGAAGATTGTATGTTGCTGCGTTGGCAAAAACAATTCTGGAAGTCGGACTTCCGATGGAAACACCGCTCGCTTCGGCTGTAACGCCAAGAGTCATTCCATATGCTGTATTCGTTGCCGCAGCCGTCTGATCATCTTCACTATAAAAAGATCCGTAGTATCCAAGTGTCCCGCCCGCGCCAGTAGCTCCGGTCGGCCCGGTAGGTCCGGTGGGGCCAGTAAGGCCGGTCGCGCCGGTCGGACCTGTCGGCCCCGTGGCTCCCGTAGCGCCAGTCGAACCGGTAGGACCAGTCGGGCCGGTAGGGCCGATATCACCCGTGGAACCAGTCGGGCCAGTAGGTCCGGTGGGGCCGGTGGAACCTGTCGGACCCGTTGCGCCGGTCGGGCCGGTCGCCCCCGTGATGCCAATAGAACCTGTCGGTCCGGTCGGGCCGGTCGGGCCGGTCGGGCCGACTGACCCAGTATCTCCTGTCGAGCCTGTAGGGCCTGTAGGACCAGCGGGACCAATCGACCCGGTAGGTCCGGTGGGTCCGGTGGGTCCAGCCACTCCTGTGGGGCCTGTAGGGCCGGGAACAGTCGATGCAGCACCAGTAGATCCGGTAGGACCAGTCGGACCAGTCGGCCCCATCGCACCCGTAGGGCCTGTAGGACCAACACCCTTCAGATCGGCAATTTCCTGCGTCGTGGTGCGCCTAGACGTACCAGACTGAACGATCTCGACCTGCTCCGTCCCATTGAGGGAGATAGCAACGGGGAGGTTGGGGATCTGGATGTTTGCCATCAGAGTGTTCCGGTCCTTGGGATCTCGGTGAAGTCGTATGGCAAGCTCGGGTTATTGATAACATACCCGCCAGAGGTATAGGAACCCGAAAATGACGACGACTGAAGATCGATCTGGGTCGTATTGACGACCGTGATCGTCCAGTTTCCGTTCGCGGAAGTAGCCCCCTCTACCTCTCGAACAGTCACCTGCTGATTCGTGATCAAGCCATTTGTCGTGGCTACCGTGAGCCTGATAAGCCCAGATCCATTATTGGCCGCATTCGTGATTGTACGATATGTGACTGCATTCGGATCAGTACCGGGAAGTTGGTTAGTACCCCCGGAACCTTCGCCGGTCATCTGGGTCACACGGGGATCAGATGTCTGCGCCCCGCCAGAGGATGTGACACGAAGGTCGCCACCCTGAACCGGAATGCCAGTCGCCGCGTTTGTCGTGTTGTATCCAGACACCTGACGAGTGTTGCTGCTGTCGTAGGCGTAGGGCTCCGTGCGCGGATTGATGATCGGGGTTGGATCTGCCGGAACGACAATCGCGCGAAGCTGGTTCTGGGGCTGGTCGTAGCAAGTATTGCAGACAAGAATGCGCTTGTTGATCAGGGATGCGCCAGCCCAGTCGTACTGCCATTGCAGTCGATGGTGGTTGTACCACATGCCGCAACGATCACAGACTGCGAACGCGCGCGGGTCTTTTGCGCTAGTCCTTGCCCTGCCAGACCGTGAAGCGTAGCCCATGAGGACACCTTACGGTCGGAAGTAGCTCGAAACCATCGGGGAGATATACTGCTGCGCGGTTTCTACGTTCTGTTCCGCCGCAATCGCATAAGCCTCGTCAGCCATCGGCTTCAGAAGCTGGACCTTGTCGGGTGCCCAGATCATCGCAAGGCGCTGCGCCAGACCATACGCAAAGCACTCAAGCCACAGATACGGGATATCAACCTGCTGACCATTGGTCAAAGCGGAATCCTCGATCCTGCGAACCCTGTAGTACTTCAGGTACTGCGGGCCTGTGGACGTATCTGGAACCGGCCAGATCGTGACTGTAGGAGAAAGAAGTCGGTCAAACCAGAACACGGTCGGGAAGCCCTGCTGATCCTTGTTTGGATAGCTGGCATACTCCGTGCGGCTGATCGGCATGATGATGCGATCAATGTCAGTACCGGACTGGTTCGTGGTGACATACGCATCGAGGATCATCACGGTATCGGCATCGACCGAATATGTGGATGTCCCGGTGGTCAGCGTAGTCGTCACCAGATCGACCTTCCACAGGTTGACACCTTGGTTCGACCAGCGAGACAGCATCAGGTTCGATGCCATCCTAGCCGACTCAAAATGCTCCTGAAGCAGAGCCGTGTTCCTGACGCCGCACAGGTTGAATGCATACAGGACCAGTTCGCCAAGCGACGGGTTGAAAGTGTATGTGCCGCTTGTCGCCATGACGACCTCTTACAGAGTGCCAGCCTGCTGGACGTACAGGGTAACCGTACCCGCGCCAGAGGCAATCGTCACGCGCACCGCTCGGCACGGGACCGTCAGCGCAGCAGCCGTCGAGGCCGAAACAGCCGACAGCCCGGTCACCGGGAACCATGTAGCCGTCGAGGCCGAATAACCCGCGTTTGTCGGGTCTTCAAAGCTGTACTCGACCGTGAACGTCGCCGCCCCGGAAAGCACCGCACCAAGACCCACATTGAACGGATTGGTGAACCAGCTAACGGCCTCGACAGGGCTGCTGCCAACACCAGTCACAGAAGTTGTGATCGACTGCATCTCAGTCTTCCTTCCTCTCTCCAGAGGGAGAGACAGGCCACGACTTGCGAGCCGGGCCGGTCTTCTTCCTCGACATCGTTCGCTTCTGCTGGCTGGTCATGGACGCGGCAGCAGCAGCAGGACGACACGCAGGATAGGGACGCTTTCCCTTCTCGCCTTCGATCCTACCACAATCCTTGCCGGTCTTCACATCCTTCCAGTCTTCAGAAAACCACTTTCCAAGGCCCCCGCCAGAGGCTTTGGCAACCCTGTTGTCGTCCCCAGACCACTTGCCGCCATGCGACTTGTACCACTTCGATGCCCATGCATTTGCGTAGGCAGAAGGGTAAACGTCGAACTTGGACCTAGCAGCCGCCTTGGCGCGGCCCCAGAGACCAGCATTCTGAGGCTTCGCAGCCATGTCAGCAGTTCCAAGCCCGAAGGGACTTGTTGATCCTGCTGTTGGGGTCGGCAGCCTTGGCAGAGCCTGTGAGCTTCTTCTTCATGCCGGTCATCCGGGCGCAAAAGCTATCACGACGCGACCCGCCTTCCGGCTGCGGACGCTTGATGTCGTGACCCTGCGCGCGGAGCGAAGCGCGGCCCTTCTCATTCAGTCCGCCAGAAGGATTCTTACCTTCCTTGCGTGTCCATGCACCCGGCATTTTGTCCTCCAAGGAAGAACGGGGGCGCTAGGCCCCCGCTCAGTTTGTCGATGGAGCCGTTGATCAGCCCTCGAAGCCGGGGCGCATCGTCCCCTTGGCAGCCGACGAGAACACGCCGCCACCCGACTTGCGGGGCTTGCGACCAGCGTGAGCCATCGCCGCAGCACCGTGGATCTTGCCCATGTGCTTCGCCTTGCCACCACGCTTGAAGCCCTCGGCCTTGTTCTTGGCCTCGCGCGCGACGTTGGAACCCGCGCCAGCATAGAACCCCGAACCGAGATCCTGCTGCGCCTTCACACCCTTCTGAGTCTTGCCCTTCATTTTGCCTTCTCCTCTTTTACGCAGTCAGGTTCAGAGCCTGAGCGTATGTGACCGTGATGACGCCAACACCATCGCCGGTGTTGGTCGATGTGACGAGGATCTTCCTGTCGGTGGTGCCGACATCGATCCAGTTGCCGGTACGGGTGGCATCAGCCCCCGGAGAGACGACAACAGAACCAATGGTGCCGCCAGCAACCGCGCCAGCAGCGGTGTAAGCCGTTGCCGAAGCCGTGTTGCCAACACCAAGGGTCGTCGCCGCACCCGTCCAAGCAGTCGTCACGAACAGCGTGATGCTGATGATGTGACTGTTCTTCGGGATCACGATTGTGGTCGCGCCGCTCGCCTGCGTAACCGCAGACGCCTGCGCCATGACCGCATACCCGACGTTGGCGATATCCGTACCAACGGTCGTACCCGTCGTGTACAGAATGTCACCAGCCCGGATAGGGCCTGTGAAGGTTGTCTGTGCCATTCATTGCTCCTGCACGATAAGATCACGTTGTCGGTGCAGCGTCTGCCGGGGCAGTCAACGTGATCCGGTCACCCGGAAGTAGAAGGGGGCGAGTTACCCCGCCCCCTCCGTGGTCAGGTCGGGAAGCTGGCCCAAAGGGCGCGCCAGTTATAATAGCCAAAGCTGTACCGCTCGTAGCCCTTAACCAGCAGGTTGTCCGTGACGAAATCAACCTGCATGTCGGACTCGAACTTCACACGCTCCATGTACGACAGGCCGTCGATGTTCGTCAGCAGGAACCAAGCGGACGACGATGTGAGGAAGTCGCCGACCATGTAGCCCTCCGGCAGACCACCGGAAGTCATCATGATCGCGTTCACGTCATTGTCTGCCGTGCCCGGACGAAGCTCCGTCTTCGTGAGACGGATCGCCACCGGCTCAAGGGCAGTCGGCACGATGAGCTTGCGCGCGCGCGCAAACACCTTCAGGCCAGCCTGATCCTTGAAGTTGGCGCGGACCGCGATCATGCCGTTCAGCAGGCTGGCCTCGTTAAGCTCAACCTGAGTCGTCGGCGTGTTCGCAACCGTGCCGCCATCGATGGGATGGTCCGACGCGACGAGCGCCTTGCCGTCACCACCGACCGACGAGTTGTACGTCGTCGCGGTGTTGAGGACGTTCGCGCCGTAGATCTCCTTGGTCTGCTGGAAGGACTCGATCAGACCGAGGTTCGACGGCATGAACTGCGTCTTGTACAGGTTGTCATCAACCGCCTTGCGGGTGATGGCATAACCGAGAGCGATCTCGGTATGCTCCTGATTGTAGACGTAACGCTCACCAGCGCCGTTGTCGAACGCAGTCTGACCACCCTCGGTCTTAAGCTGCGCGAGGCCGAGGAAGCGCATCTCAGCGGTGCGCTCCAGAGCCATCTTCGACTCATGCTTGGTGAAGATCTTGTCGTACTGCGACGGGATCTGCTCGTACTTGCCCTCGATGCCGCGAAGGCCGGGGAGGAGCAGATCCTTGATGGCACTAAGATTGACAGCCATTGGTGCTTACTCCTCTCAGATGCCCGTAAGGGACTTGGTCGCGACGTTGTTGAACGCCACGATGACCCAGTTATACGCACCCGACTCCGTGCCAGCGGAACCCGGAGGGGCGCTGACAAGGCCGACGATGCGGAACGGGAGAGTGTTGGTCGTGGCCGCGCCCGTGATGTACGCGCCCGAGATGCCGTTGGCGGTGTTACCCGTGCCAATGGCATAGCCAACATTCAGGTTCACATCGCCCTGCACGATGCCGGTCGCGTCCGACTGGACGACGAACTTGGCATTCGGGTCGTTGATGATGTAGCCCGTGACCGTATTGGACGAGGCGACATCCGAACCGGGCCAGTAGTTCGACCACACGGTGCGCTTCTGCGCGACCGAGAGATACTGGCAGCCGACGAAGATACCGGCGATACCGGCAGTAGCCGTCGTGCCATCGCCCTGAACGACCTGACCATTGGCATCCGGCTCAACCGGGTCGCCAAAGAAGATGTTCGTGGCATTGTAGGCAATCTGAACGGGAACCTGCTCATACGTCGGAGCAGAACCATTCCCGCTGTACTGACGGAAACCGTAGGGCGCATTTGTATTCGCCATAACGGATTCTCCTTCTTCAGGAGGTCCATCATCGCGCGCCGGGGCGACTTATGACCGGGGAAAAAAAACTCCTCACCGGGGGAGTTGAGTCGATTATTTCCACATCAAGATACAAAAGTAAAGGGGGCCGAAGCCCCCTTTTGTTAAGCTATGCAGTAAAGCATAACCTAAACATTACTCCTTCGGGATAGGAATAGCTTCAAAGCTCTTGTTGATCTTCGGACGGGTCTGGGCATGGTCACGGGTCATCGTGCCATCGGGCGCACCCGCGATCTGGGCTTCCTTGGCGCGGACCTGATCCTTCGCAGCCTTGTTTTGGATGCGACGAGCCTCCTCGACAACCTCTGTCGGGCGCTCCATGAGGATCATGCCCTTGCGCTCAATGGTCCCCTTGGTCCAAGAGGAAGGCATCATGCCGGGATGACGACGGGCAGGGACAGCCTCCCAGCCCATCCGCGCCAGATGGATCTGGTGCGTGGCATCTTCCTGCCCAAGGATCGAATGGCGCTTCCACTCATATGTCCAGCCCTCGGGGATGATCGACGGTTCGACAAAGAACTCGTCCGTACCCTGATCCATGTCGCCAATGTGCCCCCGGATCTCGGCTGCACGACGGGCAGCACGGGCGCGAGAGTCCTCTTCCCGCACCTCGGAGCGCATTTCGGCGCGCGGAACAGCCGCAACAGGCTCGATAGCGGTCTCATCGACCGGCTTCTGGAGGCGAGACGGGCGTCCACGACGACGGGGAGCCTCGGAAGAGGCCACAGGGGTCGGATTGATAGCGTTATCCATGATCTTTCTCCTTAATTCGGAAGCTTGCCCTCCTTTTGGAGGGCCAGTTTGTGCTTCGCGTACTCGGTTTCGGTCATTCCAAGCATCTTTGCCGTGTCAGCCTCGGCTCGGGTCAGTCGAACGATGTTGGAACGACCGTTGGAGCCTCGATTGACAGGGGCAGCAGCAGGAGGAGCAGCCCGCGCCACGGGCTTTGCAGCAGAAGACAAGGGCGACTCCGTCGTAGGCTCGCTCTGAGCCGGTTCGACACGCCGAACACGCAGCGTATCCTCGATTGCCGAGAAGTATCCGTCCGAATCCGGCACATGACCATCCGCAACAGCGAGGTTATGAGCCGCAATCATCTTCTGATTGAGGCGCGGATCGGTCACGAACTGCGGATTCTTGCGAACCCAGTCGGCAGAACGAGGCGAAAGCTGCGATGCAAACTGCTCGACAGGATCGGAATGACGCTGGACAGGCTCCTGACGGGGCCTGACCTTCATCGCTTCCCTGCCATTCTCAAGCTGAAGGAGCTTGGCAGCGTTGTTCGACATCGCTTCCTGAAGTTCAGCAGCCCGGTCAAAGTCACCGACCGACATTGCCTCCTTCAACTGCCCCTTCAGGATGCCCTGTTCACGCTGCATCGTCTCGATAGCGCCAGTCACAAGCTGAAGATTGGAATCCTCAACCTCCGTGCTGGCCTGTCGAGCGCGGGTTTCAGCCTCGATACGGGCGCGACGCTCCTGCTCAAGCTGCGCGCGAAGCTCCGCAAGAGCCTTGGCGGGGTCTTCCTCTGCCGCAATCGGCTTTTCCGGCTCTGCCGCAGCAATAGGCTCGTCACTCACCTCGACGCTAGGCTCCGAATCCTTGTTCGCAGCCTCATCGAGGTTGATTTCAAGCTGGTCTTCCTTGGGATCAGACATGATTTTCTCCTCACCACACTTCATCGGGCGACTTCACGCGCCCCTTGACCTGCGTATCAGACAGGATTCGACACAGAACACCGTTGACCGTGATGTTCCAACCATCGGAAGGACGGAAAACAAGCCACTCGTTGAGTGCAAACTTGTCCCCCTTGAACCATCCCTCCTCGTTTTCCTCGAAAGCGCGCGGCCCCATCTTCAGGAGCAGCCCAACCTTCGACTGAAAACGGTCCTCGTCGGTCGTCTTGTCCGACAGATAGAGGCCACTCTTGGTCTTCTGTGGCCTGATGTAGACACCGACAAGGATCTGATTGTTGAAGATCTCGAAAGTAGAGATGTCCCCAATATCGCTCAGAATCTTTTTCGCAGGATCAATCTCATGTTCCATACGCATGAACGGCATAGTTCTCCCCTTACCGTTGATTAAGCTCCGTCTCCACCTCGTCACAGGCATCCAGCGCAGCCAGAAGACCGTGAATAACACCAACCCGGAACTTGTAGTCGGTGTGTTCGATTGTTGCGTGAGCAGAAATCAGCGAATCTTTCGCAACTTCAATACGTTCACGCAGATTTTTCTTCAATTCACTCTGATAGAAAGCTTGATGAGTAAGCACAACTGCCCCCTGACAGTCCCCCTTATATAGAATTGGTGGGGAGAGAGCGTGAGGGGGTCACACTCCCTCCCCGATCCGCCAGAATCGCGGGGAGGAAAACGATTCTAACGGATCACTTCCTCGACGCAATCTCGGTCTTTTCCAGCCTCCCCAGACCGGAACCCGCGCCAGCATCCATGTCCTTGTAGCTGCGGTAGACCTTGCCACCAGCACGACGAGCCGAACGCTTGTGCGTCGCGATCTCGGTCTTCTGGAGGCGACCTTCACCCGAGCCAGCACCAGCCGTCATGTCCTTGTAGGACATCGTGCGACCACCGTGCTTGCGCCCCATCGGCATGGGACCGGCACCCGGCATCGCGGGCGGGGGCGCAGCAGGCGGCATCGGGCTGGCAGGCATACCCATCGGGGCAGCACCCGGACCACCAACCGGCAGCGGCGGCGGAACGGGACGGCCACCCGGCATCGGCAGCGGGGGAAGCGCGCCAAGGCCCATCGGAGCCTTCGCACCACCAGCATCGATCACGATGTTGATGTTGGTCTTGCCCTTCTTGGTGCGGCCACCAGAGGCGCGAGCCATGCGCTTGGCCTCGCCACCACGCTTGAAGGTCGGCGGAAGCATCGGAGACATGCGAGAACTCTCCGCGCGCTCCTCCTCTTCCTTCTTCTGCTGACGGGCAGCAGCCGCCTTCTTGGCGCGGAAGGCCTTGTACATCTGCTCCATCTTGGCTTCACGCTGAACGTCAGCCATCTGCTCGTCAATCGGGTCCATAGGCTTGGGCATACGAGCGGGAGGCCTCTCCTCGCCAGCGTAGGAGACGTAACGCTTCTTCGGATTGGGATTGCTGGCAGTCGCGCGCGAGAGAACTCGCTCGATGTCGCTGATCTTGCCACCAGCCGCACGGCGAGAAGCAGGCGGAGGAGGCGGCGGGGGCGGCGGCGGAACAGGCGCGGGGCGACCACCACCGGGCATGATCCCTTCCGCAAACGGATCTTGACCCTGACGAATCATCCTGCGCTGGGCAGGAGTAAGCTGATAGTCAGCAGGCGGCGGGGGAGGCGGCGGCGGGGGCGCATCGGTCATGCCACCACCAGCCTGCTTCTTCGCGTAACCGCCGCGACGGAGCTTCAGTTCCGAATGCTTGCCGCCATGCTGCGCCGTCTCATGCTGGCGCATGGCCTTCTTGACCAAAGCCTTGTCCTGAGCGGTGTCGTCAGCCTTGCCGCCCTTCTTGAGGCCGGTAGCGCGCATGGGAGAGAGAGCGCCACGCTTGACGCCAGAGAAGCCAAGCATCGCATTGGGGACACCGGCTCGCTGGGAGGCAGCAGCCATCATGCGATTGGCCCCGCCAAGAGGACCGCCATCGTACTTCTTGGCACGACCGCCGCGCCGGAACGAATCATCCTTATCAGAATCATTTTGCTCAACTCGCTTGCCACCCTGCTTGCGATAATTGAGAACAGTCGAAGCATCATTTACCTGATCAAGATACTTTGCCTCAGACTTTGGACTATGACCACGCATCGCGCGAGCGGCTTCACCAGCATCCTTGATGATGTATCGAAGCGCCTCATCACTCTTGGTGTGGTAAGAATGCCCCTTGATCGGCATACCACCGCGCGCATACGCAGCACCGCCGCGCTTCAGACCACCAACGTGCTTCTCGCCCTCACGATCCTCGTTGGCGTCCTTCACGTTGCGGTTGACCTTGGCATTTGCATACGCGACCGCTTCGGTCTTGCCACCAGACTTGCGCTGCTTGCGATCCGCGCGCATCGGCCCGCAGGAACCGTCAACCTTGCCGCCGCTCTTGTAGGCTCGGCGCGAGACGGGACGAAGCCCGGTCTTCACATCAGCCTTCAGCATCTCAGGCGGGGTGAAGGTCGAGGAATCAACCTTCTGGAGCGGACGGTCAGAGGCAAGGCGCTTGGCCTTGCTCTTCATGGCTTCGCGAGCCTTCTTTGCAGTCTGGTACATGGCAACTCCTAGCTAGGTTGTCGGGGCGTCCCCCGTTGCCGCCAGATTAAGCTTGGGCAGCTTCAAGCCTTCTTGGATGTTAGCATGAGTGCGCGCGACACAACACCACTTTCGTTCTTCTTAAAATTTGACTCTTCACCGCCAATTCCTTTGAACCCCAAAGCTCGCATGGCAGATGCCACAGGATGACTCAAAATGGGGGAAGAGATTGCCCCGCCAGAAGCAGCCCCTCGCATTGCGTCGATTACATCCTGATGAGTGGTGGTTTCATTTCCAACTTTATCCCAAATTGTGTGATGTGCAAGGTGCTGGTAGTAAGGGGAAAGATTTTGAGGAATTGTCAAATCTAAAGCCTTTTGCCTCCTAGCAAGCCTGTCAACTGCTGAAGCTCCAGCACCAGACCTTGAAAGATACTTTGAAGCTTCATCAGACGGACGGCCCGTATGAAGAACAATTTGCCTTGCATCAAGAGTTGGTTGATCTCCACGGCCAATCATAGATGCCATGAACCCAGCCTTAGATTCTCTAATTCCCCTGATAGGCTTGACCAATTCTCTCCACTCGCTTGGAGATGACTGCATTTGCTGCGCCCTAGAAACAAGTTCAGAAAATTTCTTTTCTTGCCCCGGAAGATTGTTTACCGCCCAAGTCAAAGCATCAACAAGCTGATTTTGCCCACCAAAAGGCCTCATAATCCTAACTGCATCTTTAATGGCATCCTCATTGATGCGACCTTTCTCCGCATCATTTAGATAATTTTGCCCATAACTTGTATGAAGCCAATGACCAAATGCTCCTTCGGGCCTAACCATACCAGTAATACTATCAGGTATATTTAATCCGGCGTTTCTTACAGTATCTGCCTTTCTTGCTGCCCTACGAATTGAAGATCTTGTAATTGTATAAGCTTTAATTAGATCGCGAGCAGACAATCCCTCCCCTGAAGCTTTGCTGGCAGTTTCATCCATAAAATTTCCGAAATCTTGGACATGCGACGGTATTTCGGATACGCCAATCTTTTCTCTAACCCTTGAAAGAGGCTTCCATTTCCAATCTGAAATGCCTTTCCGAGTAGATCCACCTTCAGCGTAGCCAACAGGACCAGTCGGGTAGTCGGTGGGAATCCGCGCCAGAGCGTTCTGCAACTGACCGATGTTGTATTCCTGATGCTGCTCCCGTGTGAGAGCAGGCTCTCCCGGCATGGTCGGCTCATGGCGGATCACGGGCTGACGAGCCTCCGCTGCGTCCATAGCGGGATAGACCCGGTCGATGGCGCGGGAAAGCTGGTCTAGGAGGCTCTGCTGCTCGGATGTGAGTTGAGGCATGGATTGAGTATCTCCCGTTTTCCCGCCAGAAGACATCGAAATTTTAGGCATTTCAGATTCACCTTCAAGGGCATCTTTTGCTTCAGAGAGCCAATCCTTGACAGACGAAACATCTTCATGATTTAAAATATGAATATAGTTTCCAAACCTTTGAGGCCCAACACTATGATCAGATACCCTAATTTCAGGTGCAATATATCTTCTTCCTCTTACCAAAACTAGCGGAATATATGCACTATTTCCAATTTTTGTTTGAGACGAAGAATATGGATGATTTTCGTCTATATTTGCCTTTAGCTTGTAACCGAGTTCAAGCGCATGATTAGCAATATTATGAGCAATATCAAAAACCTGCTCTCTTGATATTGGATTTTTAATTTTTCCGCCAGAAGCCATAGGCACAGCCCCGCCTATCTCATAGCGACGCTTGATGTTGATCAGCTTGTCATCAAACACGACGTAATTTTGTGTGCCTTTTCCCGCTCCGCGAGAACCGGCGTCAAGGTATTTGATTCCGGGTATGCCAGCTTTAAACAAAATTTTTGATTGCTCAACCCTTGATGGATTTAAAATTTCAAGAACATTCGCAATTGGAAGATTTTCTTTTTCTTTTTGAGTTAGGTGAACAATTTTGCTTAAAAGACTTGACGCATATTCTTGCTCGCTTAGAGGCTTGTCCCAATCAAGAAATTTATCGGGGTGCGCGTTGATGCGAACCTCATAAATATTGCTTCTATTTTTTTTAATTCTTTCAATGGCCGCTTCCGCTTGCTCAAAGTCAAGCAGCCCATCTGCTGCCCTTGGTATACTGCCCATTTTTGCCAAATCGTACAAAACATCTGTGTCAGATTTGCCAGCATTCATCAATCGCAAAATATGCTCTTCCTGCTGATTTAAATCATATTTTGAAAGATTTTTTGCAGTAAACTCTCTATCGTAAGAGCCGCCGCGCCCACTAACCGCTGGGCTTTCGGCAAAATACATACCATAGCCATAACTTTGAGCACCCTGACCAGTACCAATCTTTGATATGTCAAATTTATCAAATTTGTGAGGAGATGAATGATAGGCGTCGATGCCTATCTCTTCCGCAGGGAGAGGAGAGGCGATGTCGGATTCATCGACTGGGCCGCCAGATGCCCTAGCAGACCTGCCCCTGATGCGATTGATGATCTCCTGACCTCGCTTGGACGGAACATCAGGGTTGGGATTGGAGAAGCCGCAACCCCGGCCAAGGTCATACGGGGGCTTCTTACCCTTGCTGGTGAATTGCTCCTTGGTCGGGTCAATCACATGACCCGTATCGCGATGTCGAAGCCACCAATGAGTCGTGCCGTCACCTAGATTTGCAACTTGAGGGACGTAACCGCTTTCCTCGCCGCCAAGCATGTAATACGCGGCCTGAGTAGCTGATCCACAATGACCGAAGGTTGGATGCTCGCCCTCGCTCATCTTCCTGTACTTTGGCTTAAGAAGATCGGGCGTCAGAACAGACTGAATCTTGCCGACAAGATCCTTGGTTTCCTTGTCGGAGAGAGGACGCCTTGTTTCTTGATCGTCAGCCATCTCTGTCTCCAAGATCCTCAAAGATTACCCGTCTTTTTCAGAAATTCAACAAGCGCATCTCCGGTCAACTGAACAAAAGGCTCAATTGAATCGGTAGAAACATATTCATTTTCTTCTATGCCCGGAACAGTAAGATTTCCAAATATATCGCTATAAGAATGCAGAGGTGTGCTCCATACCTTTTTTCTCTTGCCATATGGATCTGTAACTTCTTCTGTATGGTGAAAATCATCTCCGACCCAATAAATGTTGTAATCTTTCAGATCTTTTTTATGAACCAATGCAAGATGCCCATGATTTTTAATGTCATCCTCCATCAGTTCGTTTTCGTGTTTTCCAAGCTTTCTTGCCGCAATTGTCTTTACCCATTCAGGCTTTCTTGAATACCAAGATGCCTTTGGAAGTGATTCTTTATATTCTCCGTATTCGCTTTCAGACATTCCGTAGTCTTCGCTATCCATGTTTTCACTTGTCCAAGTACCAGACTCAGCACTCATCGGATCAATGCCATGCTTCAAATCATTTGGATCTGCGGGGGATGAGTGATAAATAAATCTGTTTTTGTTTTTTACCAAATAGTTGACATCTGGAATTTTTCCCTTGTGATTGTCACTAACAATAATTCCTTCATTTTTATTTTTGGGAACATCTCCTCCAGAAGAAAATTTGCCAAATTCCTCTCCAAGGAAGATCGGCCTGCCGTGGATCTCTTCCCTGATATGTACACCGGGAATTGAAAGAACGGGATGGATATTTTGCGGAACCCCGCCACGAGCCATCATAGGCGCAGGAGGAGGAGGAGGCGCAAACCCGACAGGCTTCACCATGCCAGCCTGCGTTTCCTCGTCGTCGTTTGATAGGCGGAAGCCATAGAAGGAAGGTTCAGGCGCAAGAGGATCGGGGATCATGCCGCTGTCATTCCCACCAGCACGATTGCCGGGGAAGCCAGCTTCATAAGCTGCCTGCTCTCGGGAAGCCTGCTCCGCACCACGACCGGGTCTCGCTCCACCGGGATCAACGACATCGTATCCCTGTTCGCGAGCGGCCTCGTTCAGCTTTTCCGCGCCAAGGGCAACCAGACCCAGAGGTGTGCCACCGATGAATCCAACGATACCGGGGCCTGTGTTCAGTTGCTGCTCTGCCGTTCCCAGAAAACTCCCGCTGGTGTTCCCCACTCCAACACCGAGGGAGCCAGATCCGGGTGGCGAGAAAGCCGTGCCCGTAGCCCCACCAAGCATTGATGGGTCTGATTCAGGAGGAGAGTAGCTGGGAGGAGCATCTGTGCTGAAAGCAGGAGAGTCCTGAGTAGCATCTGGCGCGGAGTCCCCACCGCTTCCAGAATCTCCGAACCCTCCTCCAGAGGTATCCGAGTCACCACCAGCAGCACCACCACCGACCTCAAAGTGCTGCCTAACCTCTCCACCGCGAGCGTAGTAGGAGAAGCCCCGCTTCAGGATCGATTCACGCAGTTCAGGAGTGATCTCGATGCCGGGGAGCGTGACATTCTCTCCGTCATTGCCCTTCACGACATGGGATGTCGGCTGGATCTTGTCTGTATGAGGCTTGAGGACGCGACGGAGAGCGGAAGGAAGCATCTTGTCGTAGAAGGACTTCATGCCTTCGCCACCGACCTTTAGGTCAAGACCCTCAAGGCTAGGAGGGTGCCTATCAATTTCTTCCTGCAACTTATCATTCAAATGTTCACGGGCATCACTCTTGGAGTCAAACTCAAGCATTCCCCCGCCATGATCATGCGAAGGTTCTCCATAAAGGTACAATCCCCACTTATTGCTATTTGGATGCCTTAAAACCTCATATTCATCTAAAAAAGATTTGGAATAATCAGATTTCTCAAGAAGTTTTTCGGCAAGTTCATTTCCAATATACTTTTTGATATCATGAGGCTCTACGTCATTTTCATATATAACATTTCGACCACTTTTATCATATGCATTAAATGACTTATCAAGTGGATGATATGTGACTTTGCTAATCTGTTTGCTCAGATCATATCTCTTTGCCTGCTCCTCACCCGGAGTCCAGACAAGCTTGTCGTATCCTCCGCGAGCGGCTTCTAGCAAAGCGCGCTTGAGGCCAAGCTCGACCCAATGGTCGGTGTTGGTGACGTAGGGGGCTGGTTCAATATGATCATCAAACCCACCCAATCTAGAAACTTCACTATAAAGATTTTTATATTTACTTACTTCATCATTGGGAATACTCATAAGTTTTGCATATCTTTCAAGATCATGCCCCGGATGAAAGCCATATTTGTCTCCAAGATATTTTTGATGTTTGCTAAATTCATTTCTTGCAAATTCTCTTTTTTCTTTCATATCTTTGGTGTCAAAACCCTCATCTCGCCCCTTCTGCGCCCAGTCGGACTGAAGCTCTTCAAGGTGGAGGATGTTGTTATCGGGACCGCGATCCTGCATTCGCAGGTGGGTTACGATGTTTGTAGGTTCCCAATGAGAAGACTTGAACTTCTCCTCTCCGGGAAGATGGAGGAGGACTTCACGATAGTTTTTTGGATCATTTCCAACTGTATATTGTCCGTATTTAGTTGGTTCAATTTCACCTATAGGAGCCTCATCTTCAAGGCGCTTATCTCTTTCAAGAATTAAATTGCTTATTTGACGACGCAATGCTTTTACTGAGCCAATAGCCCCTTGAGAGTACATTATATCTACACGCTGCCTAAGTTCATTTATATCTGAATCATATTCTGCAATAATTGCATCTCGCTTGCTCTTAATTTCAGGATCAATTTTACCACCAAGGACAGTTTCCTTGATCTGAGGCACATTCTGCTCGAAATGCTGGGCGAGATCGTCCTTTGTCACGGACTTCTGGCCCGCAAACTTGTCCTGTACCCCAGACCACTCAAGCTCGGCAGGCTTCACACCCTTCATGGTGGCTAGCATCTGCTGGGGAGTTCCCTTGGATTGGGGGAGGGAACGAGCGGATTCTGCGGCGGAACTGTAGAAGCCCATGTCATCGAGATTGCGAGGCTGGTCTACGTCCCCGCCAGAAGCGTAGCCAACGGCACCACCATCAGCCTTCACGACCACATGATGGTAGACAGGATGCTCCTTGCCCCTGACGCTGATCGTCCCGGCCTGCGGGCCAAGGAACACATCGCCAGTCGTCGTCGGACGAAGCCTCGGCTCGCTCCTTGACTCGGCGTATCGAGCAAAATCCACTCCCTTGGGGAAGTGTGCGTTCAGCGTGTAGTAGTGCTTGCCGCGATGCTCGACGGACACAATCGTGTTCGTGTCCTCATGACCTTCTGGCGCGGTCTGCCACGACCATCCAGCCTTCTGCTTGAACAGGTTCGTCTTGGTCTTCGCCTTGCCAGCAGTCCCGGTCTGGTCAACGGCATCACGCGACGCATTGAAGTAAGGCTTGCCACCCGGACTTACACCGATTGAGGCAACAGCAGACTTGTGTCCCGTCATGTCCTGCTTGTCAGGCATTCCGAGATACTGACCTCCGGGGACGGGAGCGTCGGAGGGGAACATCCTCTGTGGCTTGGGAAAGACAGAGACAGGATTGGAGATGGACGGAGAGATGTCCTTGGGATCAGCATCCCCGCCAAGAGCGAACCTGCGAGGCGAGCGAGCAAGCCTCAAAGCGTCTCGGATGATCCGGTCGTAGCTCATCAGATGCCTCCGCCCATCTTATCGCGCGCAAGCTCGTTCAGGGCCGGGCGGATCAGAGGAGCAACCAGACCCGCGCTCTCGGGATGGACAGCGAGGTTCTGCGCCAGATCCACAAGCTGGACGCGCTCCTTCGACAGGCGATCCTCTCGCTTGTTCTCCAGATCGGCATCCGAGTAGTTCATCTCCGCCTTGGCCTTCTCGGCGTCGATGTTCGTCTTCGTCACCTTGCTGTGCGCGTCGATCTGCGTCTTGGCGTTCTCAAGCTGGAGCTTCTCCTGCTGGGCTTGCACATCGGCCTGCGCGCGCATCGTGTCGGCGTCAGCCTTCTGCTTGTCGATCTTCAGGCGCTCCATCTTCTCGATCAGTTCAGGATGCGGCCTGCCCTGAGCTTCCATTGGGATCAGGAACTGCTCTGGGTTGCTCCAGCCAATCGTCTTCAGGGCTTCCGTATCAATCGCAACCGGGTCGTACATGTTGGGGTTCGCGGCCTGAAGCTGTTTCAAGGCCATGACCTTCATCACCCGCTGCGTATGGCTGGCCGTATTCGGGTCAGCCTGCGGGACAAGCTCGCAATCGTTCAGCGCCTGAAGGAAGGTCTGCTCGTTCCACTCGATGCTGGGCTTCTTGCAACGCTGCCAGAAGCTCTCGGGATGCTCACGGAAGCACCGGACCAGAAGCTGGAACTCCTCGGCCTGCGCGTTGTGCATACGCTTGTGGACCGCATTCATGACCTTAGTGGCCTGATCGATCAGGGCCAGCGTCGTCCCCACAGGCGCATCAGCCTTGCCCTCGCCAACGGCAAGCTCTGACGTACCGCCAACCCGCGCGCCAGTCTCGCCCATGTTCTGGACGAGGTTCATCAGCGCAGCGGAAGGCTCCTTGTACGGCAGCGGCATCACAGCCTGACTGATCGGCATCCCGCCGGTCTTCACCAGCGCACCACCACCGGGCGGCACACGGAAGATGTTGGTGTTCTGGCGCGCACCCGTATCAGCCATGAGGAATCCGGGGAAGTTCGCGTACATCCCGGCGTCCAGAAGCTCGCGCCAAGCAGCCGTCATCGCATTGGTCGTGTTGCCAAGGATGTGCAGCAGGCCGATGTCGTAGAAGCCCATGCCCGGAACGAACGTGTACTTCACGAACACCTTGCGCGCAGTCGGAAGCTCGCCGTCCTCCTCGTCGTAGTTACGCACGACAGAGAGGATCTTCTTGGTCGAGACATCAATCGTCACGCGATACGGGATCTCAAGGCCGGAAGCACTTCCCTTGTACTTGTGTTCAAAGCCCTGAATATCGAGTTCGCAATAGCACTCGTAGATCTCGCGATCCCGATCATCGGGGTTCATCGTCCCTTCGGAGATACCCTGCTGTGCGTTCTTCTCACGCTGGACGCTGTCAAGCTGCGGCTCCAGAGGCGTCGAGAGATCCACATCCTTGTACGCGCCAAGGATCTGCAAACGCTTCACCGTCGAAGGACGCATGAACACACGATGCGTGATGCGCTTCGCGTTCTGTAGATCCGTCGCCATGTTGTTGACGATCAGGTCGTCCGCATCGACGCTCTCGCTCACCGGCCTGTTACGCAGCGGGCAGAAATAGACCTTCTTGAACGAGCAGCCGCCAAACCCAAGCATCAGCAACATGCGGTCCGTGTCGGGGTAGTACTCGGACGCCACGCTGGTCAGGTAGTGGTTCAGATCCTTCTCCAGAGCCTCGCTCAGGCGATCCTGCTGCGGAGTGGTCGTCGTCGCATCGTTCCTGATCTTCACCGGCCCATCGGTCGGCAGAAGCTCGCTGCGGGCATTGGCCTGAAAGCGCAGGACAGCCTCCAGAAGCAGAGGATGGCGGACCTTGCTCATGCCCTCGACAGGAGCGCCATCGGACGCGCCCTGTAGCCCCGGAATCTCGATCTTCAGCCCCAGAAGCTTGATGCCCTGCGCTCGGTCCTCGATCCAGTCCTTGCGGCTCTGTAGATCATCCCCGATACCGCGCATCAGTTCCTCGCTGATGCGGCTCAGTTCACCCTCATCGATGTCATCGACAAGGTTGCGGAACCATTCCTTTGCATACTCAGCCTCGGACTGGCCCTCGTCGGCAATCCCCTTCCCATCCAAGGAAACCGTGACCGATCCGTCCTCATGCTCGATGCGGAGGATCTCGCCACGGTCGTTCCTGTCAGCCTTGGGCTGTCCCTCATCGATCTCGACAACTACCCCCGGCCCTGCCTCCTCCATCTCGGGAGACGGAAAGACCTGACGCAGATTAGGCACAAGGCCGGGTGTCATCGGCATGATCAGCCTCCTTCGACGGAAATCCGCTCCATCTCAGCAACAAACCGGCGGATTCCTTCCTGAGCAGCCATAGTATCATTTCTAGCCAGAAGTTCATAGTCACGCTTTTCTGCATGGGGTGGCTGGCCCCATACATGAACATTGAACAGTCCCAGCTTCTGCGGAGTGCTGGGGCGGATAACATCAACTGTCGCACTCGCTAGAACCATTTTCCTCTCCATCTGGTGCCGGATGCAGGAATCGAACCCGCGACAAACGGTTTACAAAACCGCTGCTCTGCCGACTGAGCTAATCCGGCATTTACACAGCATACAATGGCGGCGGCGCAGCGCCAATATGCCTCATCTTGTCATCCAGATCAGCCGTCCACTCGGCTCCTCGGATGATCAGCCCCGTCTCGCGCAGGTGCCTCAAGGCCATGCTGACCGTATCCACAAGGTCGTCGTGCTTGGCCTTGGGAAACGTCGAGCATTGCGTGATCACCATGTCGGACCATGCGCGCTCGGGAGCGTAGATCAGCCCCTCTGCAAAGAGATGTTGAACGCTGTATAGCCTTGCCAACTTGTCCTGCCCCTTGGGATCGACAAGCTGGACGGCGAAGGATTCATGCCCGAACAGCCTGCGGATCTCCTGCGCGACGCTATGGCCTGCTGCCTTGTTCTCGATGAGGAGCTTGTCCACCTTGAACTTCCGCATCGTGTCCGCGACCTTCTGGACGAGGTCGTGAAGCTCCAGACGCTCCTGCCAAGCGAACATCATGATCGCCTTGGGGTGTTCTTCTGTGTAGGTGCGGGTGACGGACGACACCATTTCCCCGTTGGGGGCGACCGTCCGGGTCACCTGAGCCTTGCCTTCCCCGCCAGAGAAGATCCCCCACACCGTCATGGCGGACAGGTCATTGGCCGTCTTGGTCGTGTATGCCGTGTCCAGCGACGCGACGATGTACTCGATCCCCGGATAGTTGTCCTGATCCCATAGCTGCCACCATTCACGCTTGATGACGCCACCACCCTTTGGCTCGGGACGCTGCTGCAACTGTCCTGCTGCCGTCCAAGGCCCCATCTGGCGCTCTAGGATCTCGACCTCCTGCTCGCCAAACCTCTCGGGCCACAGAAGCTCTCCAGCCTCCTTGCGCGGGTCTTGCCAGCCTATGCTGGTCGAATAGCTGCGCTCAGGCTCGTACCTCATCGGCAGCATCAGGTGCGTCCACAGGCCAGCCTCGCGCGACAGGATATGCCCCGTCAGGTCTTCCTCGCTCAGCCTCTGCTGGATGACAACGAACGCTCCGGTCTTGGGATTGTTCAAGCGGGTCGATAGAGCGCCGTCCCACCACTCGATGGTCGTCTCGATTGTCGCCTCGCTGAACGCTTCCTGCGCTGCGTTGGGATCATCCACGACGATGATGTTTCCGCCTTCACCCGTCAGCGCAGACCCGACAGATGTCGAGAGCCTGCTGCCGCCGACCGTGTTATCGAACCTCGTCTTCGTGTTCTGGTCCCCGGTAAGCGCGTACCTGCTGCCCCACAGGGACTGATACCAAGGGCTTTCGATCAATCGGCGGCACTTGGTGCTATCCCTCAGGCTCAACTGCTGGGCATAGCTGGCATGGAGGAACTGGACCCCCGCGCCAGAGGTATCCGTCATCCAAGGCTGCGCCCATACCCAAGCCGGAAATGCGACGCTCGTCAGGCTCGACTTCGCACAACGCGGCGGGATGTTGATGATCAGGCGCTTGATGTCGCCATCGGCCACGGCTTGCAGATGCTCCGCCACAGCCTCGATAGGCCAGCCCTCCGTGAATGGAGCAGGGTCGATGTACTTCCAGCCCTTGCGGAGGAACTCATACAGGCTGTCCTCGCACTCGGTCCGCTCGATGTCCATGAGCATCGCATCGACATCGATCTTCTGCCCATCGATTTCAACGAACGGCATTTTCTACCTGATCTTTTTGCTTGCCCAACTATACAAAAACAAAAGCAGCAAGAATCCGAGGGGAATGGATGCTCGACCATGCACCCTGTCGAACGTCTTCTTCTGGATTGCAAACCTAGAACCAAAGTCCTTATTTTCCCGCTTCATCATCTCCTCCACCAGTAAGCTTATCCAGCAGGTCCGCTGCTCGCGAGCAAATATGCTTGCTGATCTCGTCGTTCTTTTCATCCCTGCTCAGGTATGCAACCCACAGATAATGCTCAACATCATATGCAGCCTTCTGCCTCAATGCCTGAATGATCGCTTCAATAGTCATCGTCATCACTCTTCCTCACGATCTTCAGGTCATAATCCATCGTGTGAAGTATTGCCTTCAGATAACTGAGCTTGGGATCTTTCCCCTCATGCATCCATCGCTGGACCGTCGTGCGGCATACGCCAGACCTCCTGCATATGTCTGCGATGAATCCTGCGTGATCCTCCAAGATCACGCTCAGTTCGTGGATCAGCGGATCTACCGTGTCGAGAGGCTGCTTGAAGCAGGCTCGACCAGCATAGTGCGCTCCCATGAGACGGACATCTTCCAGACGCATCCTGCGACGCGCCTCCTCCATCTCTTTGCGCTGCTCAGCCTTTTCGTAGATCGTCTTGGACATCATGTTGCTGCCTCGCTGCCGATAAGATCATGCACCACTTGTCTACTGCGGACCTTGGAAACTCTTCAGAGCCGCAACCTTCCTTCACGACCCTGCTCAATTCCCTGCCGCAGTAATAACAAGGATCATTGATTATTATCCCGCTCATCTTTCATCCTCACATATTCCTGTTTCAATGCAATCCTAGCAGCCTCATACGCAAGCGCAGCCCTTGGCGCGGCATCCTCGTCCGCTTCCCTGACCATCACCACCGCATCCTCCAGCGCACGGATCAGGGAATCGATATCGGCCCCCTTGCTCTTCCGCGTTACCTTGAACGGGCACAAGACATCCAGATCCTGATTGCGGTTGATGTAGCCTCCAAATGGCTGCGGGGTCTTCCCTCCCGGCCAAGAGAACGCGGAAGGCAATCTGGTATCCATCGGCCACTCCTCCAGCCGAGTGCAATGACCCGTCCCCTTGAAGTGCAGCCGCTTCCTCGCATCCCTGTGCCATTCGGCGTAGATGCATCCCGAGCAGTTCATAGCTTCTTGAACCTCGCAGCCTTCAGCAGCACGACAGGCTCGACATCCTGCGGGTCGTCCCGGTCCGTGCGACCGCCAAACGACAGCCCGTCATGCTCCGTGCCTGAGTACCAGTAAATGCCGCCCACCGCATCCACGACGATCACGAAGCTGGTGCCGCCAGCCTTGGCTAGCTCGTTCCCCTTGCACCACTTGTCCAGAGACAGCATGAAGCCGCCCATGTCGTCCATCTGCTTCATGGAGTAGTTGCGGCACTTGATCTCCATGAATGCCTTGCAGACATCGCCCTGCAACAGCGCATAATCAACAACGTATGTAGGGCGCAGCTTTACTGGCTTGCATGACCATTTATCAGCAACACGCTTTGCAACGCGAGCTTCTGCAAGCCTGTCCTTGTTTGTTTCATACAATGGTCTGTTCATATAAAGATCCCCATAAGTATCAGAGCAATCGCAATTGCAATCATGAACCAATGTACCTCTCGCATCATCGCAAATGCCCCATGCATGGAGATGAGTCGTTCTCCTCAATCTCCTTCACAAGCTTGTCGATTGTCTGGTTCTGCAATTCAATCTTGGCGCGGAGATCATCGTTCTCCTTACGCAACTTGTTTATCTCTGCATCCTTTTGAGCGAGGAAGTGACCGAGAGATATATCGATGATTGGTCCTCCGGGCGTGGACATCACAAGATTGCCGTCCCATTTCTCGGTCATGGCTTGTCCTCCAGCAAGCGCCAAATTTTTAAAGGCACCATGCATCCGTCCGTTCTCCGCGCGCAGCCGCTCGATCTCGTCGGCAAGCTTGTTGACAAGGCATCCAATGTGATCGGATTCGCAGCCCTCGTAATGGGTTGCCGCGACATGCTTGTGCTTCCGCGCCAAAGCAACTAGGTCGGTCATGGCTTGTCCCCTCCTGTCACCTCGGGGCCTCGCGCATAGTTCAGATAAACCCGAATCCTTCCTGCCCCTTTGTCATCAAGCATCACTTGATAACTGGTGATGCTTCCCAGCTTCGTTCGCTTCTGTGTGGCGTGCGGGACTGGGTAGACGAAATCCACCTCCAGATCCTCGCCATGCGCGTCCATAAGCCTGTCGCAGATCCTGCGGAGGTCCTCTAGCTTCATCGCTCGCTCTCCCCTCGGGCAGCTTCTTGTTCATACTGCGTGGCGATCCGCATGTGACGCAGATGCTCCTCGCTGTGACTGGGATAGCGCAGGGCTTCTGCGATGCGGACCTTGGCCGCGCCACGGAGCCAGTCAGGACGCTTCATCCATGCGTCAAGCTGGGCCTTGCGGCGCTCAGATAGCTCTGGGCTGTACTTCATTTCTTCCTCCGCCCTCGATATGGGTTTTCGTCCAGCTCCTTTCGGACGAAGCGCTCGAACCAGCCCTCCGTCCACGCCTCGGCCATGCGGCGGCGGAGGAGGTGGTCGATGTCGCGGGCTAGCTCGACCTCGTATGCGCTGTCGATGACCCGTCCCTTAAACGCGATGCGCTCGCCGTCTGTCTTGCGACGGGTCATGGCTTGCCCTCCAGCGCCTCGCGCGCTTGCTCTTCTAGGTGCGGCGGCACCGCGTTGTTGCTCGCGTGGGCATGCACGAAAATCTTGAGAAAATACCGCGCCTCGTCGCGCTCGCGGGTCAGCCGCTCGATCTGGGCGCGCAGCCGCTCGATCTCGTCGGCGGCCCTCCATTCGATCTGGATATCCCGCGCGTCGCCAAATTTCTTCGCCTCAACGGTGGCCTGTTGCCGCAGTCGCTCCACAATGTCGCTCATGGCTTGAACTCCTCATGCAGGCGTTCCAGCCCGACCGGGCGCTTCTCGTCCCGGTCGAACGCGAGAACATCGAGCTTCTGCATGGCCTGACGC
>Ga0222714_10001638_pt1 | contig 25061 bp, 24 predicted proteins | sample C33_3DmetaG_FD_165048 | JGI IMG/M metagenome (GOLD analysis project Ga0222714, IMG submission 165048) | Estuarine water microbial communities from San Francisco Bay, California, United States - C33_3D | ecosystem: Environmental > Aquatic > Marine > Unclassified | place: USA: California...
CTTAAATTGTCATGCTAACAACAGGTGCAGTCAGTATAAATGACGACCGCCGTCTTCAAAATAATCAGATTTTTAACATCTATGGCCTTTATCGGCTGCTGTTATCGTTAATTCTCTTTATTTCCTCCATCTTTACCCCGGATCTAAGTTTCTTAGGCAGTATCAATCCTGATCTTTACCTTAGAACCTGCATTTTTTATATTTTTTTCAATGCGCTGATTATATTAAGAGGCTTTCTGCCTGCACTAAAACAATATGAGAACTTACAATATTTAGCCGTCACGATCATCGACATCATTCTCTTGATTATTATCAGTTACTCCTCAGGGGGTGTTTCTACTGGTATGGCTCACTTAATCATAGTGCCTATTTCGGCGGGCAGTATTCTTTTCCAAAACCGCATGGGAACTTTTTTTGCTGCGGTGGGAACTTTGGCTGCATTCTATTCGGAGTTTTATCTTAATGTTACTTTAATTCGAACAGACGATTTTTATGTTCAAGCTGGCTTACTGGGACTGACCCTATTTGCAATTTCACTTATTTTGCAATATCTAGGCGGGAGAATTCAGCAGAACGAAATATTAGCAAAACGTCAGGCTGAAGATCTGAAATCATTGGAAGAAATGAATTTTCAGGTTATTCAACGTATGCGCACGGGGATAATTGTTGTGAACTCTGATGGAGGCATACTTAACTCGAATAATTCTGCTGTAAAATTTTTATCTGAAAATGTCAGTGAAGGGAATTTTTTGCAACTGCCTGAGCAATTAATTAATGAATTACGTTTATGGCAGTCTGATAATAACTATCAAAGCAGCCCGATTAAATTCAATGATTCATCTCCTGAAGTGCAAGCAAGTTTTTCATATTTGCAACCAGAAAAAAAATCCAAAGTACTCATCTTCCTTGAAGACTATTCAAAACTCAGTAGTCGCGCCCAGCAATTAAAACTCATATCATTGGGAAGACTCACCGCAAGTATTGCACATGAAGTCAGAAATCCGCTTGGTGCAATCAGTCATGCAGGTCAATTATTGGAGGAATCAAGTTCTATTTCTCCTTCAGACAAACGCTTGCTGGAAATTATTGAAACTCACAGCAAAAGGGTGAATTCCATAATCAACAATATTCTTGGCTTGTCCAGAACTCAGGATATGACCCCTGATTTAATTTCTCTGAATGACTGGCTACAAAATTTTGTCGATAAATTTACCGCTTCTTACAAAAATAAAATCTATATAGAACTTGTGTTGTATAAAGAGGATATTCAAATTCGTTTTAATAGTAGTCAGTTGGAACAGGTACTAACAAATCTCTGTGAAAACGGTATTCGTTACAGTCTTGAGGCAAACAATGAAGCCAGAATTTATATACATACTAAATTATATACAAACTCTCAAATCCCAATTCTCGAAATAATTGATAACGGAGCCGGGATTAAAGAAGACGATATCGAAAAGATATTTGAGCCTTTTTTTACAACTGAAAGCGCCGGCACTGGACTTGGACTATTTATATGCAAAGAGATTTGTGAAGCCTACCAGGCTCAAATTTCCTATCATCGCACCGATGATAATAAAACCTGTTTCAGAATTCGCTTCGCCAATCCTGAGCAAAACATACTGTAATTAAGTTAGGAATATTTTACTGTGCAGAACGTATTAATCGTAGATGATGAACCTGATATTCGTGAACTTCTTGAAATCACCCTGGGGCGAATGCATCTTAAGACCAAGAGTGCCGCTGACCTAGGTTCTGCCAGAGAATTACTGTTAAAAGAAGACTTCCATCTATGCTTAACGGATATGCGATTACCTGATGGGGATGGTCTGGAATTAGTTAAAGAGATCCAATCCAATTATTCACATATACCGGTCGCCGTAATTACTGCCCATGGCAGTACCGAAACGGCAATATCCGCACTTAAAGCAGGCGCTTTTGATTTTGTCTCTAAACCTGTCGATTTGCTTAAACTGCGAAGCTTGGTCAGTACCGCTTTAAAACTCAGCCATCATCCGGAGAAAGTAAAAATCATAAACAGCCTCCTTCCGGTAAATATTGTTGGAGAATCTAAAGTAATCCAAACTCTAAAGGCGCAAATAAATAAACTTGCCAGATCCCAGGCTCCTGTTTTCATCAGCGGTGAATCCGGTAGCGGTAAGGAATTGGCCGCACATGCCATTCATGCCCTTGGTCCACGTAAAGATAAAGAATTTGTCGCCATCAACTGTGGCGCAATTCCCTCTGAGCTGATGGAAAGTGAATTTTTTGGGCATTTAAGAGGCAGTTTTACTGGCGCTGAAAAAGACAAGGAAGGATTATTCAAAGCCGCTGATGGAGGCAGTCTGTTTCTTGATGAGATTGCTGATTTGCCTTTACACATGCAGGTCAAATTATTAAGAGCCATACAGGAAAAAACCATCAGGCCTGTTGGTGCCCAAACAGAAATTCCAGTCGATGTACGAATCATCAGTGCGACAAATAAAAACCTGTCAGAGGCCGTTGAGGCCGGCACCCTACGCCAGGATCTATTTTATCGAATTAATGTGATTGAATTAAAAGTCCCCAGCTTACGAGAACGAAAATCTGATATCCCAATATTGACCCAAAATATACTGGATCGCCTGGCGGCAGACCACCAACAAGAAAGCGTTAATATTTCCAACACTGCGATGAGCAAACTTAAGCACTATGATTTTCCGGGGAATATCCGCGAACTGGAAAACTTATTACAGCGTGCCTATGCTCTGGCTGAAGGTAATGAAATAGATGAAATCGATTTACCTATTAATCCCAAGCCGAGAGAATTGCCCAGTGGCGAATTTTCTCTGGAACAACATCTTGAAGAAATTGAGCGAAAGGCCATTCAAAATGCCCTGGAGCAATCGCGTTGGAATAAAACTGCTGCTGCCAAAAAACTTGGAATGTCTTTTCGATCTTTTCGCTATCGCATTAAAAAACTCGGTCTGGATGATGGCAAAGACTAATTTTTGACAAGCCAGTTCTTTTCTACTTAACTTAAACTTAATTATTACCTAGACATGCACATGGAGGTGCAATGTCTAATTTCTCAATACAATCCAAAAATAAGTCCAGCAGTGGCTTCAATCTTGTTGAAATCCTGTTTGTTCTTACATTATTGGCAATCCTTATCAATCTGGGTTTACCTGCCTTATCCAATATTGTTGAACGCAACCAGGCCAAAGTCGTCATTAATGAAATTAATCGAGCTATCAGCTTAACGCGTTTTACCGCAATTAATACTAGCCTTATAACGACGCTGTGTAGAAGTGAAAACGGGACAAGCTGTGGTGGGCAGTGGCAAGATGGGTTCATAGTTTTTACCGATCGTAATGCAGATCGGGTAATCAATGGCCATGATCAGCTTATTCGGGTTTTTCCGGAACCGGCAAGTACAGGTACATTAACATTCCGCTCCTTTCAAAATAAACAATATTTGCAAATGACGCCACAAGGATTCACCAATTATCAAAATGGTAATTTTACTTTTTGCACCAGTAGTAATGACCCTAAATTAGCACAACAGCTTATTATCAACCGAAGTGGCCGAACCTATTTCGTAAGCGATAATAATGGTGATGGAATAAAGGAAGGCACAAATGGCAAAGCACTAACCTGCAACTGAGAAGTGTAAAATATCTGGAAACAAAAACTTAAAGAATCACCAGCATTCGGTGGTTACGACGGCACTGCTATTTGCTGAGGTCTTAGCACCCAAATGCGTCAAAGTAAGGGTAGCACACTCAGTATCATTAGCCTGAGTCCCAGTTGCTGTGGCTGTTAAGGTCCAAGTTGAAGCAGTGGCTGTTAACGCTACAGTGTAAAAGCCTTCATCACTGGTGATAGAGGTTGTGTTATTAGGCACACCACTGATCAGATCATTAAAATCACCGGTGTATTGGTTTGTTCTGAAGAAATAACGTTCTTGCAGGGTGGAAAGTCGACTTAATGTAATCTGGGCATCGGCCCGGTTGGCTTTGCGGGTGGAACCCTGATAGGAAGGAATTGCAATGGCAGCTAATAAGCCAATGATTGCAACAACGACCATCAATTCTATCAGGGTAAACCCTAGTGTATTTTTCTTCATTTCTATATCCGTTTTTTTATTCTAGTTGTTCTATCTATTCAAATGATTCAATTGTTTAAATAATGAAACTTAAGAGACTTATCTGGTCCATCTCGCACTAGGCCAAAAGTTCAGGCAACACACACTTTCCTGATCACTGAATATACTACATTAAAACGGAATATCCAGTATCTCCCAAGACATTCTGCCCCCTCCTCCAGGAGCCGATGAAAATCCGGTACTAGTTGTCACCCCAGTTGTAGAACCTGTCACCACCGATAAATCTGCGGTATTTGTCGTACCATCAATCGTCACTTCATTACCCGTTCTGACAATTGCGGTCGGGGCTGAAGGAGCGCCTTGCCCCAGGTCTGCACCTGCAAAGGCTATGCCATCCGCGCTTTCACCAAAAGGACCAAAATACTGTGCTGTCCCGGTTCTAAAATTATAGGCGTACAAGGTGCCATCACCATCAATTGTGCATAAATCAAATGCCGGTAAATATGAAGTGAAAATAATGCTACTGCCCAATACCAATGAGGTATTAAATACTCTTTCTGAGGGAGAACCTCCACCGGATGATAAAGATGTTAGCCAGCCATCTTCGATATCCATTGCAGCATAAAGTTCATTGAAATTATCTACACTCGTTCCGACAGAGCTACCATCTGAATAAACTAAGGCTGCTGAAGTTCCTGAACCTGTATCATCGTCATAGACGCTTCCGTCAGTTTTAACAATCAAATCTGTTGTCTCTACCAAATCATCTATTAGTACAGTTGAACCTGTGTCCTTGAGCCCTATGAAATATTGTTGAGCAGTTGACCTATAGTCGGCTGATGTAAATAATCGGCCAGTCCCAAACATAATCCACTCTTCACTTTTACCAACATCACTTCTATTATTTGGCCTACCTGAGATTGGTTTAGCGACATTGATTAAAGTTGACATACTTGCCAAACCGCCGCTACTAGACAAGCCCATACTTGGTGTAGTTGGGTCTAAAAGAATTCGTTTCATCCTGCCTGCAGGCGCTGCTTCAGTACCCTCGATAGTGCCAACATAAATGGTGTCATCAATAAAATCATCATTACTGTCTACTACCAGAAAGTCACCAAAAAATCCGGCCGGATCACTGGCTGGCACCTGAGCGCCACTTGCAATCGTTATTTGAGATCTATTAACCAGATCATAAGCAAAAAGCTTTGGATCCTGGATACTCGTCACTGTATCTAATTCGGTAGGGCCTGAACCAAAGACTAAAATCCATTCATTAATGGATGGCGAGGCAAAACTACCCGAAGCATCAGGCGCTCTGGCTTTTACCAAAGCCGGTGCAGATGTTGTGTAAGCTAAATCTGGATGAGTAATTTCAGCGATCAATTCTGGTGGTCCTTCAGGGTCCGTGACATCAAGAATCACTATCGCTGAACTCATCGTCATATCATTTGTAGCATCTCCGTCGAGATCGACGCTAAAATCACCTCCACCAAGCCGCATAGTCACGACCAGTATAGTTCCCCACCCGCCAGGGTGAGTAGCATCAGGCGTAAAGATATTCACATCATAAGACTGAACTGCTCCGTCTGCATAGAACACATGAGGATAATCAACTTCTTTTAACCATTGCAGGTGAGGAAGCAGATTCATTGGCACATAAGCCCACATTTCTGAGCCTAACTCATGACTTTGACCCCCTGTATAGGTTCCAGTTACCTCATTATATTGTTGGGTGAAAAAAGCACTGAGACCCGAGTCCCAAATACCACCATTGAAAGCGTGAATCATTCCATCATTCCCGCCCACGTAAATCATCTGGCGCCTTCTATCATATTGTTGTTGAAAAGCATCATATGTATCGTCACCAAATTGAATGTTATATCGACTACCTGGAGGATTCACAACAACAGGTGATGAGTTAACAATATCACCCAGTACCCAGTAATCTAAGCTATTGCTTCCGTCACCAGGAATGTCAGTTTGTCTTGAACGCCAATTTCGAGCTGGCTTGTCTACTCCACGAACATACTCAACCAAATCAGTGGCTATGCTTGAATCACTAATTCCTAAATAACGATAATTATCATTAGATCCCGGGTTAAAAATAGTCGATGTGAAATCAACAACCTCTGCACTATCTACACTACCAACTCTGCCCGACGCAATAGAGTCCAACCAGGTAAAAATATAGCGCTTACTACCAGCATTTTCTGTAAATGCACCACTTACAACCGATCTTTGAAGGGCAAGATTGGCCTGACTTATATCCGAAATTTCATTACGGGCGTTCCAGATAGAACCAAAATCCTCAAGGTCAGTCACACTGCCAAAGGCTTGTAAAAAAGGCTCTCCTGTCACTATGTTGTTTTGCTGTGTATAGCGTTGGAACCGCGTGCGGTTTGGTATAACAGTCTCATCAAAAAAAATGTCTACTACATAGTCTGTATTAGTTCCTTCCAAACGCCCCTTGATACCGTTGTCTTCACGGAAGCGACCAGATTCATCAATAAATATAGAATGTAGTACCCCACCCCAGCTAATGGTATTGCCATCACCATCGGTATATTGGGGATGATAATATGCTTGATAAACCGCTCCCAAACCTGAGCTGCTGTTCGTTACAACTGCTGCAGCCGTACCTGAAGAAATACTCTCTGACAAATTATCTAATACCAGGCTTAGGCTATCCCCAAGTTGAGAGGGATCAGTTATTGGGAAATAATTATCAGGAATCCCGTCCGAGCCTTCATTCCCTGAGGTATCCCTTGTATCCCATTCACGCTTATCAGAGCTGTCACCGTTGTAATAAGGAGTACCGTCATTATCAATGTCATTAAAACTGCCATATTTTGCTGTATACCATAGAGGATTATTCAAAAAAGGCACAGTGGAACTAGGATCTGCAGTAAACACAGCTGGCTCTGCATATATAATACGATTACCTGAATTAGCATTAACTCGAGCGATGTCGTACTCTCCTTGTCGCAATAAATAACTTAATTCTCCATTGGCTAATAAAGCACGTGTTATATACTGCCCACTACCACTAGTGGTTGTAGCTCCACTTAATGCGGCGCTTGGTGTATTGGTCACTAAAGGTCTTGAGCTTACTTCATCATCAATGCCATTAATTATGTAACCAAAGCGCATGGCATTCGCACTGGTTGCTTGAGGTGTAGAAATACGCACTTGTAGAGTATCATCTGTTAAACTAGAGCTCTTCCAATCGAAATCAGCCCAGTTATAACCGCTTCCTAGATCAAGATTTGGTGGCGTTCCGGGGCAGCCAGTAGTATCAGTCCCAATACACCATTCAATTCTGGAAACGGCGTCCATATCATAATTATTTCCCCAGTGTGAATCTTCCCAACTAACCAAAATACGCCCACCTGTGGCACTGAAAGACTCAATATAAATATCCAGTAAGCTGCACTTCTGCCAGCCACTATCATTTATTTTAGTTGTCGCTGTTGCATGTGCAAAGCATGTTGGAACGATGTTCACAATCTTGGAATTAACACTAAGTGCCAGAGTGTTAGCAGAATCTGCCAGACCAACACTGTAGGTGTTAACTTTCTGCGTACCGTCTAAGGTATCTCTTAAATCATTGCCTTGAGCATGATAAGCAAGGCCAGCCAGATCAAATCCACCTTCCATATTAGATGCTTCAGGACACAAGCCTTCTACATCGGAAAGATCCGTAATGAGTTTTGATGTACAAATATCGTTGTTTGTTGCTCCATTATTCCCTACTAAATAATTATTACCAGAAATTCCTTCCAGATCGCCAACATCATCAACTAATTGATCCAAGTCACCGGCTGACAACTTGGATGTTCCTGCAACTTCCCAAATATCTCCAAGGGTGGGAAATTCATCTTTATCAAAAGAACTTACTCCAGTAGAAATAACGACAATTGAACACGTAGCACAGGCATTATCGGTATCCAGAGGATCCGTCCAGTTCAGTTGTGGTAATGACGGAATATGCGAAGAATCATCAGTATCGAAAATATTTGTTGGATTTCCGCCTCCATCGATGGCGTTACTTACCTCATCACCACTAAAATAAAGCAAGGCTTCAAGATAAATTTCTGATAAAGGATTCCCCCAGTTCAAACATTCCACAGAGGAACTTGCCCCCACCTTAAATGTGCTTATAGGTATCAGAGAAGCCTGGCAATCATCGTAAATATTATTTGTATAATCCCAATTAACTATACGAAATCGATCAAGCGTATTTATGATCCCACCATCACTGGCTCCTTGATTCACAAAAACACCAGTATCAAGATCAATCTCATCATCACTGGAAGAAACGTTCCCTGCTAGAGGCAAGATATCTTTACGCAATACCCCTCCACTAATATGGTTTTCATAACTACCTGTCATTAAGCCAAAATGAATATTCCCTGAATCACCATATTCTTGTAATAAACCCGTTGGTTTATAGGTAATATTGCCCGTACTGCCATCGGTATATGCCTTACAGCGCTCACTGGACGAATCGACTCCTGCAACACAAACCTGGACCCTAACCGTTGGCTGGTAGTCTGTTGGTCTATCTAAGGCGGTTGGTTGATCACCCAAACCGCTATCCAGCTCTGCTCGATAATGGCATTGTACTGTTTCAGAATTACTCCATTGAGGCCATGCATCATATGCTATGCGCATTAACGGAGCTGAGCTGCTGCTACCATAAGTGGTGTTACACAAACTAATACTGCTTTGTGTATAAGGCGTATACCTCTGTGTAGCGCCCGTAAAAACTTTAACAAATGAGTGAGCATCTTCTGGCAAGAAAGATCTTTCAAGCACAGTGACGCCGGCAGTGGCACCACTTGTCGCTGTATCGACTACTCGATTACCGCCATAAAGGAAATTACGCACATTATCCATGTGCGTCATGGTGGCCCAATTGAGAAAATTACCACTCCACAAATTTGCACCTGAGCTATCACAGCGATGCCCACTAGAGGCGATTGATGACGTGATATCAGCGGATGGTTCGAAGCGAGTATCGCTCAAATCATAGGCATAACAGAAATTACTATCGAAATAACCTGCATAAGTAATGGAGTCATCATAAGAAGTCTCAAGATTCCCATCATTATCTATATCGCTGTAGTCGTTATATGCCTTCTTGTATAACTGATGATCATTTTGCATAACCAACATCACATTGGGTTCAACGGGATCTCCTACTAACGGGGGTTGTGCAGAAAAATCCGTTGAAACTTGTGCAAACGCTAGTCCCGACCCAATGACTAAAATCAGCATTCCAGTTACTTTAACTATTATCTTGATTAACATAACTCCATCCCTCTGAAGGGCTTTTAGTTTTTACTAATTATCTTGAATAACAATTAGTTACAGCTCTTTCAAGGTCGAGCGCAGCATCGTACGTGCTCTGCCACCCGTACCAACAGTATAGGCATTAATACGAAAAACTCGTGTGAAGTTGGTCACATCCATCTCAAGTGTCGGATCTAAGGCGGTGTAACACCGAAATTCTATGATGTATTTAGCAGTTATATTGCTGTTGGGAATAGCCAAGGTCATGTGATTACCACTGGTGGTCCAGATACTCTCTTCGGTATAGGGGTCAGGGTCGGAATCATCTATTTCACATTGGTTCCAGGAATCAGCATCATCTCCACGAAAGCAGTAACCCCCTGAACAAGTACTGTCAAAACACATGCTACCGCAATTATTGTTGGTTAAATTTGCATTGCTAATAGTGCTATTCTGTAGGTTGTTTTCTACCCATGACAGGGTATATTCTGCCGCTTCAAAGGATGCTTGCTGGGCACGACTATTATTGGACATCTGCATTTCCAAGCTACTTGTTCCAATTGTAGACATACCTAGCATGCTGATAATCACCAGCATGATCAGCACGACGACCAATAAGGCGCCTTTTTGATTGTTAAATGAGCCTATTTCTTTCATGTTCATTTCCAAAGAGATTAAGTATGCTTGAATCTCTATGCTTTTCACCTATTACGTATTTTAACGGTTGTCCCGACTATTTGACGTAAAAAGCGATCACTGCCATCAGTATCCGCTATACCCATAAATTCGCCAAATGCGACATCTTCGTTATATACCGTAAAAATTGAGCGCATACGTAAATTTATCCTGACACTGACAACAGCATCCCAATTCATACTAGCATTATCAGCATCCATATATTGATCAGCCAAGCCATCATCACCGACCAAATCAACGCCATAACTTAATTGCATCAACTCCACACCCTGAACTAACTCTTCAGTGTTCAAGATTGCTGTTTCAGTTGCTTCATTTAAACCCAGAGAACTACGAAACAACGCCGGAATTTGGTTGCCAACTGAGGAAGTTCCAACGTAAAAACCCTGCGTACTCATTCGCATTAGAGAAGAACCCGGTGGATAAGTAGTACCTGCAGAGGTCCCTGAACCACAGGTAAAGTTTCCACCGAGATTACGAGTGCAATTGCCTGGCGTCGGATTACCACCACGTCCAGTGTTATGCACCATAGTGGTCGCATTATCATTTGTATTAGTTGGGCCAGTCAGTTGAAACACGCCTGTTTGTTGGCAATCTACTGATGAAATAACCATTATTGTCCCGGGCTGAACATCGTGAGCATTATTCATTGGAATGACGGCTGAATTCGGGTTGTGATATGGAGGGCCAGGGGCAATTCTAAGTCCGGACTGTTCGCCTCTTCTGATTACAACTGAGTCGCTATAGTATGAAGCTGCATCTTCATAGTCATCCGGGAATCCTGCCCTGTCGGTTTCATTGGCAAATTCCTCAAAGCCTTCTAAACCCACCCCTCCTAAATACCAGGCGTCATCAGCGGTAAAATTCACACTATTGGCTATATTGAGCGCATCATCATTACAGCCGTTATAGCCGGCCATCTGAATTTCTTCAGTTAGAAATTTCAAGGCAAAGCGGGCATTTTCCTGCAGGGCCGCCAATTCACGTTCAGTGACATAATTGCTTTTACTGACAACCAGCACCGAAACTACCCCACTCATCACTGCTATCCCCATTGCCATGGCAATTAATAACTCAAGAAGGGTAAAGCCGATTGCTTTTGAGGGGTTATTAAAGGATTTATGCCAGTGCATTATTGAATCCTCGTGGTTACTGATATGGTGCGTTTACCATTATTGTTTAATTCTGATTCTCCCAACTGACTCCAGTCATATCGAACAGAAATAATATAGGCCTGAGTATTAATGTTGAACAATATCTGGCTTTCACCTGAGGGTAAATACGTTACCCCATCATCAGCAACTGTTGCTTCAACCATTCCTCGCCATTGCGCTATATCCCAAATTGCCATTTGATTACTGGTGCAGGTAGTGGCGGCACAATCGACAGCTGGGGTTGGAGTTGCTTCTGTAAAACCAATGGCGTAAGTGTTATTGCCACGATTAGCCCGGATTCTTTCAACCATATCATTGATTAAAAACTGTGCTTGCGAATCGGTAAATGCTGCTTGATTAAACTGCAAAGCCTCGTTCTGAAGGGCCGTCATGCCAAGCAAACCAGCAGCAAGAATGCTGAGCGAAATCAAGACCTCTATAAGCGAGAAGCCTCTGCAAAAAGCTGCCTTCTTGTTAATGGCTTTTGAATGACTAAACTTGAGGTTCTTCATGGACAAACCATATTATTCCCAGCCAAATCATCATGAACACCATCGCCATCATCAATTGATTGTGAAGCACGCCCTGTATTGGTCACCCAAATCGCTCTGGTGTTAGCGGCAACATTATCAGAATCACAGAATTTGAAATAAGCACCACCTGTAGAATTATTTAGAAATCCATCATCGTTGAATTGGACAAATTCGTTAGTTAAGGTGTTATTGGAGCTATTTAACAATTCAATCGCGACTATGTCATTGGCAGGAGGGTGCACTTGCAACAATTCATCCCCATCTGCGCTATCGACTACACCGTCACTATCAAAATCTGAGAACACCAGCCAGCCTTCTGTCCAGTCTGAACCTGCAGAATTTGAGCAGGAGGTCTGATTCGAGCTATGGCACACAGAAGTTGTCACAGACAAAGTCACGGCCTGACTACGCGCTAGTGAAAGAGACGTTAGCAGATCCAGCTGAATGCTGTCTCTGGCATTACGACTGATAGTATCCCGCATGCTGGGTAAGGCTACTGCCAACAATATTGCAGCGATAGCGATTACCATCAATATCTCCAGCATTGTATAGCCCTGCTCTTCAGCAAATAATTTTCTATGCATTTTGCATTTCATTCAGCATTTTACCTAAGCACCAATCGAAGCAGCGACTCTCTATTTATACTCGTACTACTATATCACGACAACCTTCGTCATCGATGCGCTATTAAATCAAGCTGGCACCATAAACCCTTATATTTTAAAGAATTCTTTGCCTGATAGTAGTGTCAGATTAGCCTATATGAGATGAAAAACTGTGATTTAAATAGAAAAGTTTCAAGAGATTGCTTTTAGGATATGCAAAATGCGACCCAGATCACGCTGAATTAAGCGGATTTACTGGAGTCTTAGATGATTCGCAGGTCTTTAGGCATGGAAAAGATGATATTTTCCTCGGCGCCAGCCATTTCGAATAATGCACCACCACCTAGCTCCTGAATGCGTTGAATAACTTCCTGCACCAGAACCTCTGGGGCAGAAGCTCCCGCTGTGACGCCAACTCGGTTCTTGTCTAATAACCAGTGGTCATAAATTTCATCGGCGCTATCGATCAAATAGGCTTCACTACCGGTCCTTTCGGCTAATTCCCTTAGCCGATTTGAATTTGAGCTGTTGGGAGATCCTACAACTAATACCAGATCACATTCGAGAGCCAGTTGTTTGACAGCATCCTGGCGATTCTGAGTGGCATAGCAAATATCTTTTTTGCGGGGGCCGGCAATATTAGGAAAGCGTTTTTGTAAGGCATCGATAATCAGTGAAGTATCATCCATCGATAAAGTTGTTTGGGTAACATAGGCCAGTCGATCAGGATTACTAACCTGCAACATGGCAACATCTTCCTGAGATTCCACTAGATAGATTTTACCTCCGGCACTCTTATCATATTGCCCCATGGTGCCTTCCACTTCAGGGTGAAAAGCATGCCCAATTAAAATGCACTCCTGACCATTACGGCTATAGCGCATCACTTCCATATGTACTTTAGTCACCAATGGACAGGTGGCATCAAATACCCGCATGCCTAGCTGCGAGGCTTCATTTTTAACAGCTTGAGAAACACCATGGGCCGAAAAGATAACGATGGGCGGTTCTTTTCCCTGTGATACAGGTACATCGGATAACTCATCAACAAATATGGCTCCTCGTAATTTAAGCTTTTCAACCACAAACTTGTTATGCACAACTTCATGCCTGACATAAATAGGCGCACCGTAAATATCCAGTGCCCGATTAACGATATCGATGGCACGATCAACTCCCGCGCAAAATCCACGAGGATTAGCTAACTTAATTTCACGTTGTGTAAGAGCTAGTGACATAAGATGATTCTACCTCAAGAACGCCTAAATGGGTTCAACTGCCTTGATGTCTACAGTAAAAAGAATATCCAGACCTGCCAGTGGATGATTAAAATCCACCGTTACTTCATCAGCGTTAAATTCAGCAATAACCCCTGCCTGTTCGTTACCACCAACATCAGAAAAATTGAACATCAAGCCTTTTTCCATGACCAGATCAGCTGGAAACTGATACCGAGGATATAAATGAATGTTATCTTCATTTCTTAAACCAAAAGCTTGCTCAGCCTTAAGAGTAAATAGTTTTTGGTCTCCGGCTTTAAGGCCTATCATGATATTTTCAAATCCTGATAAAAGATTGCCATCACCAAAGCTGAAACTGACAGGGTCTTTGTCAAAATTCGAATCAATTATTGCATCAGGATTGTCTGCAGGTGCTAAAGAAAAGTTCAAAGTAATTAGCTTACCTGGGCTAATTACATCTGAGGCATAATTGTTTAGATCTAACTCTTCAGTTGCCGATAGTGACCGATCATTAAGATTAACCACATGCAGCAATTCGCTTTTGCCTTCGCTCTTAATTTTATTTTTAGAATTCTTAACTGGCTTATTCATCTGGCTTATTGTTTTCTCTTCTGCTATCGGCATCAGTAGTATCTTGTTTTTCAACAGAACTGGACAAAGCAGGTTTGTTTTTAAAAATATCTAAGATCATCAGACAAGCGCCAACAAATACCGAAGAATCCGCTATATTGAAAGTCGCAAACCGGTAACTTTGATAATATATACTAATAAAATCAACAACATAGCCGTCAAATATTCTGTCGTATAGATTCCCCCAGGCACCACCCAAGATCAAACAAAGTGCAAGCGCTGCTAACTTTTCAGTTTTTGGAAGCCGAAATATCCAGAAAATTAATAGCACGCTTATCATCGAGGAAAATGCCGTTAAAAGCCATCGTTGCCATCCGCCAGCGTCACTTAAAAAACTAAAGGCAGCTCCAGAGTTATAAGCAAGCAACAAATCAAAGCCTGGGAACACGGTGAGGGGCTGACCCAGATCAAGGTAAGTGTTACAAAGAAACTTGGTCAGCTGATCTACTATGAAAATCAGAAAAGATATTGAAAATAAGACAGGCGTTCCAAATTGAGTTTTACGTTCAGTTGACATCGCTAACCTCTTGTCTTCTGATCTTAAAACTTTGTATTTCAAAAGGCTGTTGACCTGAAAAATATTTTTTTACTTTAGCCACATCTCCGGCAATATTATTTTTCAACTCTTCCAAATTTAAAAATTTTTCCTGATCCCTGATTTTTTTAAGAAAATTAACCCTTAGTTTTTGCCCATAAATATCTTCATCAAAATCTATTAAATATATTTCTACCGCTAAATCATTCTCGCCTTCAATAGTCGGTTTGTAACCCAAGCTTGCAACTCCCTGTATAGTGCGGTCATCAAGTTCTACTGTTACGGCAAAGACCCCTTCTAAGGCCAGTTTACTGATCCCTGTCTTGAGATTTGCCGTGGGATAACCCAACTCCCGACCCAACTGCATGCCTTTTATGACTTCTCCACTTAAGTGATAAGGTCGGTTTAATAAGAGATGGGCGCCCTCACAATCACCTGACTCTAGCTTTTGCCTCAATAAGGTGCTGCTTACTCTTTGGCCATTACACAAGCATTCTTCCGCGGCTTCCACACTAAATCCCAAGCGCTTTCCTTCAGACTGGAGTAATTTAAAATTACCCAAACGGTCTTTGCCAAAATGAAAATCATCACCCACAATCATGGCTTTTACGCCCAAGCCCTGATGTAAAATATCATTGATAAAAGCTTCAGCACTTAGCTGGCTTAGCTGGTGATCAAACTTCATTTTGTAAACAAAATCTATCCCAACACCCTCTAGAAAAGTTAATTTGTCTTCAAAAGAAAGTAATCTTGCAGGAGCGTTTTGACCAGCGAAATATTCTTCCGGTTGCGGTTCACTAAGAATTACCAGAGATGGTAAAGCCAACTCAGCGGCGACCCTATTCAAGCGATCTAATATCTGTTGATGCCCCAAATGCATACCATCATATTTCCCGACAGTCAGTACACACTGAGAGTAAGCAGAACTTATTGCTTGAAGGTTATCAAAAACTTGCATGGGCATATAAACAATTATTGGCCGATTATTATATAAAGAACTGGCGTAACTGTCTTTAAGACTGATGTCTTTAAAGACCTAATGACTAAAATGCTTCGGGCGAATACCAACCAGTAGCAGGGCTAAACCATAACAAACACCGCCACCGAGGCAAAGAAAAGCTAAGTTACTGACTCTTGCCAAAGTGCTCCATTCAAACCATTGATCTGCAGGCGAATTAAATCCCAACAGAAATACCAACATCAATACATTAGCCAGAATGATTTGTAAGGACATAAAAAAGAAAGGACGATGAAAACTGAATAATTTCAATTTCATTAAACCAAATAATAATAGTCCGGCATTTACCCAGGATGAAAAGGCTGTAGCAAATGCCAAACCAATATGTGCTAGCGGCAAAATTAACAATAGATTCATTACCATATTACTGATCATTGCAATGATTCCATAACGCACAGGCGTCTTGGTATCTTGTCTGGAAAAATACGCACTGGCCAACACCTTGATAGCCATAAAGGCCAGCAAACCCAAGGCATAGGCTTGCAAGGCTCGAGATGTTGGCAGCACGGAATCAACGCCAAATTCTCCTCGCTGATAAAGTGTTATTACCATTGGTTCTGCCAAACTTATGAGGGCAATAGTGGCTGGCAAGGCTATCAATAATATACAGCGCAAACCCCAGTCCAGGGTTTCCTTAAACTGCTCTACAGATTCATCGACATGTTTACGAGACAGGCTGGGCATAATGACCGTTGCTATAGCAACTGCAAATACTCCCAAGGGCAGATACATAATCCGATCGGCATAATATAACCAACTAACACTGCCATCACCTTCAATAAAGGTGGCAAGCACCGTATCTAGCAAGAGATTGATCTGACCCACAGAAACCGAAAATATCACCGGAATCATTAAGGTAATCACTTGTGTTACGCCTTCATGTTTGGGCTTTAAACGTGGACGTGGAATTAAATGCAAATGCCCCAGAAAAGGCAGCTGAAACATCAACTGTATAAGCCCAGCTATGATCACACCCCAGGCAATTGCGATGACGGGTTCTTCAAATAAAGGACTCAACCAAATGGCACAAGATATCAATGAAATATTAAGGAAAACCGGGGTCACTGCAGGCACAGCGAAACGACCATAGCTATTTAGTATCCCTCCAGCAAAACCAGTCAGTGAAATAAGTAGAATATAAGGAAAGGTAATTCGCAACATCTCCACTAACAGGGAGAATTTATCCCCATCATCGAGGTAACCGCTGGCGAACAAAGCTGCCAGAGCAGGTGCGCCAATCACACCAACAATGCTGACAGACAGCAGAATTAAGGTAAGCCTGCCGGCAACATGATCAACGAATACCTTTATCTCAGCGAAAGAGTGCTTTTGTTTATATTCTGATAAGACTGGCACAAAGGCCTGAGAAAAAGCTCCTTCTGCAAACAAGCGACGCAAAAAATTAGGAATACGAAAAGCAACGAAAAAGGCATCAGCCTGCGCACTATCACCGAAGAAGGCCGCAAAGACAATTTCTCGAACCAAACCCAGAATACGCGAAAAAAAAGTAAGCGATGAAACAACCATGCTCGATCTGGCCAGGCTGTCGCTGCTTTCCTTGCCCTTTGGCCCACTTTTATTTGAGGTAATGTCTTCTTGCATAAGGGTCTTTACAGACTAAAAGTTCGCATCATAGCTATTAGACTGGCATAAAACCAGCGCCACTATTGACTTTTCAGCAGCAAAACTGCATAGTTCGCGTCTTTTTTCGGGAAGCAAAACCTTCCGAAACTCAAAAATAAACACAAGTTTTGAGTTAACAAATTAATGTTAACGAATTCATGTTAACGAATTGATGTTAACGAATTAATTAAAGGAGCCCACTTTGGCTAACTCACCACAAGCTCGTAAAAGAGCAAAACAGGCAGAAACCCGTAGAAACCATAATGCCAGCTTCCGTTCCATGGTCCGCACCTATATCAAAAAGGTAGACAGCGCGATTGATAGCAAAGACTATGATGCTGCGACTACAGCCTATAATTCGGCTGTACCTGTCATCGATAGAATGGCGGATAAAGGCATCATCCATAAAAACAAGGCAGCTCGCCATAAGAGCAGACTTAATGCCAGTATCAAGGCCTTAAAAGCCTAGTTAGCTCTTTAACTATGGACATAAAAAAACCGGCTAACCCGGTTTTTTTACGCCAGACATATTGTTCTGGTTCTAATATTTTTACAAAAGCACCAGATTGTCCCGATGAATCATTTCATGATCGCCGTCATAGCCCAGTATTGTCAGTATCTGATCGCTGGATTTACTAATAATTTTAATAGCCTCACTGGCATCGTAGTTGGCCAAGCCCCGAGCAATAGTCCTTCCATTTCCATCTACACAAGCCACCATCTCGCCTCGTAAAAACTTGCCTTCTATTGATTTAATACCAATTGGCAAGAGGCTGCGGCCAGATGTTTCCAAAACCTTTACCGCCCCATCATCCAAAAGCAGTTTGCCGCAAACTTTTAAATGACTGGCTAACCACTGCTTACGGGCGGCAATGGGCTGCTCATCTGGTAGCAATAAACTACCTACATCGCCTCCCTGATATAACTCCAGCAAAATGCCTTTTTGATTACCATTAACAATGGCAGTCAAAGTTCCGGATCTGGCTGCAAGTCTTGCTGCTTTAAGTTTGGTTAGCATGCCACCTTTACCCAGAGCACCACTATCGCCAGCATGTTGTAATAAACTGTTATCACTGCTTCTGGCTTCTTTAATAAGTTGGGCTTTTGAATTCGAGCGCGGATCAGCATCATAAAAGCCATTCTGATCCGTCATAATAACCAGGGCCTGGGCATTAATCAGATTAGCTACCAGACCGGCTAAAGTATCATTGTCTCCAAAGCAAATTTCTTCGGTAACGACCGTGTCATTCTCATTAATAATAGGTGTCACACCCATGCTCAAGAGACTGTTTAAAGTACTTCGAGCATTGAGGTAGCGAGTACGATTTGATAAATCATCATGTGTTAATAGAACTTGCGCGGTAAGTTTATCAAACGCACTAAAGCAGCGCTGATAGGCTTCAATCAATCCCATTTGTCCTACAGCTGCAGCGGCTTGCTGCTGGTGAATGGCAGTTGGACGTCCAGGTAAACCCAAACGGGCAACGCCTTCTGCGACAGCTCCGGAAGACACCAGCACAACTGCAATGCCATGGCTTTGCAGCTCTATAATTTGTTCAACCCAGGATGCAATGGCATCACGATTCAAACCTTTGCCATTATCTGTCACCAGCGAACTGCCAACCTTAATTACCCAGGTTTTAGCTGATTGTAGTAAATCTCGATTACTCATTTACATACTCGATTTCAATATCATAATCATCTTCATCATCTTGCTGACCTTTCTGCTCTTTGCGCTTCTCACGCCAAAGCGCTCTGCTGCGCTCAATACTGCGACGAATTTCATAATCCATCTTCTGCTGCAGCTCCAGTTCATTTAGGCGATAGGTTTCATCCTCATGAATTCTGGCGTTCGTGTCTTCAATTAATGTCATGACCGCTTCGCATAACTCGTCAGTTCCTGTCCGAGCTAAAGCAGAAATTTTAAATACTTTACCCTGCCAATTAAGTCGCTTCAGTAAAGCATCGCAGATTTCATCAAGGTCATCCTCTGGCAACATATCAACTTTATTCAGTATCAGCCAGCGCTCTTTTTGTGCCAGGACTGAACTGAATTTTTCCAATTCATCAATTATGGCAGCAGCTGATTCTACAGGATCACTCCCGTCATAAGGGGCAACATCGAGCATATGTAAAAGTACCCGGCTGCGACTTAAATGTTTGAGGAAGCGTATACCTAATCCTGCTCCATCTGCGGCGCCTGGAATCAATCCCGGAATATCAGCCATCACAAAACTACGTTCAGTATTAAGTCTAATGACGCCTAAATTGGGTATTAGGGTAGTAAAAGGATAATCCGCAACTTTTGGCTTGGCAGAGGAGACTGCTCTGATCAGGGTTGATTTGCCAGCATTTGGCAAACCTAGCAGCCCAACATCTGCCAATACTTTTAATTGTAAAAATAATCGCCTGCTTTCACCTGGGGTGCCATTGGTTGTTTTGCGTGGGGCCCGATTGATACTCGATTTAAACCGGGTGTTTCCCAGCCCTTTTTTTCCACCTTGTGCGACCAGTAAACGCTGCCCTGGCGTCACGAGATCGCCAATGACTTCATCTGTATCGGCAACCAGCACACTGGTTCCGACCGGCACTTTGACTTCCAGATCTTCCCCGCTGACCCCAGTACGATTGCGTTTGCCGCCTTTTTGGCCAGATTCAGCCTGGTAGCGTGGCTGATAACGAAAATCGACCAGCGTATTTAATGCAGGATCAGCTACAAGATAGAGAGAACCGCCATCACCGCCATCACCCCCATCAGGGCCTCCCTTCTCAATAAACTTTTCTCGCAAAAAACTCAGGCAGCCATTACCACCCTTCCCGGCTTCCACGAATATTTCTGCTTCATCGACAAATTTCATAGTTATAAAGTACCAAAAAAAAACCCTGCCAGAGACAGGGTTTTTTAAAATCTTTAGTGGCTCTTATACGCTTGCCGTCTCAATACTGACGAAAGTACGCTTTTGCGGCCCTTTAGCCTGGAACTTTACCGTTCCTTCAGCTTTGGCATAAAGAGTGTGATCTTTACCACAACCCACATTTTCTCCGGCATGAAATTTTGTTCCACGCTGACGCACAAGAATATTGCCAGGGATTACATTCTCTCCGCCAAAGTGTTTTACACCAAGGCGTTTGGAGATTGAATCTCTGCCATTATTAGTACTACCACCTGCTTTCTTATGTGCCATGACTAATCCCCTTTCTCAGTAGTCTTGGTTTTAGCCTTAGCAGGAGCCTTCTTTTTAGCTGGTGCTTTTCTGGCTGCTGCTTTAGGTGCTGCTGCTTTTGCCGAAGCGTCTTCATCAGTCGCTTTGGCTTTTGCTGCTTTAGCAACAGGAGCGGCTTTACCTTCACTAATTCCCGTAATTTTAACTTCAGTAAACCATTGTCGGTGTCCCTGACGTTTCATATGATGCTTACGGCGACGGAATTTGATGATGGAAACTTTATCTCCACGACCGTGACTGATAACTTCAGCTGTCACACTTCCTTCAACATAAGGCTTGCCAATCTTAACGCCGGCACCTTCACCAATCATCAAAACCTTATCGAAATTGATACTGTCACCTGTGCTGGCATCCAGTTTTTCTAATTTCAGCACTTGGCCTTCTTCTACGCGATGCTGTTTGCCACCACTTTCTATAACCGCATACATTTGGTTTTTTCTCCAATTCTTTAAATCTGGCTACAACCAGCTTTCACAGGGGCGTGAATTTTACGGGAAGAGCCGCAGTTGCGCAAGGTGGATTCATAGTTTTTATCTACTTTTAGCTCTCACTGAAATGCCTGAAATTGAACAGGTTTTACTGGGCAGCGGCTTGACTTTCAGCGTTTCCATCCCTAGGCTCCTGAATCTGCAAATCCATAGTATCTATAGCCACGAACAGTTATGACCAACAACATTCAGCAAATAGTCTCAGACGACTTTGAAGCTCTCAACAAGAATGTCGTTAGCAAGTTGCATTCCGAAGTGCCGCTTATTGAAAATATTGGCCAGTATTTAATTGATGCAGGCGGCAAACGCATTCGCCCCTTACTCGTGCTGCTTTGTTCTCGTGCTTTTAATTATCAGGGTGAACAGCATATTAATCTGGCAACTGTTATCGAGTTTCTTCACACCGCAACCTTACTGCACGATGATGTTGTCGATATGTCTGAAATGCGCCGAGGAAAACCTACGGCTAATCTGCAATGGGGTAATCCCTCAAGTGTACTGGTCGGTGATTTTATTTATTCACGAGCTTTTCAATTGCTCGTTACCATTGCTGATATGCAAATTATGGAAGTGATGGCGACAACAACTAACAAAATTTCCGAAGGAGAAGTCTTGCAATTGGTTAACCAGCATAATGTTGCTGCAACAGAGCTTGACTATATGAATGTCATCCATAATAAAACGGCAATTTTATTTGCTGCTGCCTGCAGTTCTGCAGCTATTCTCGCCAATACAGGTCCAAGTGTGCAGCAAAAGCTTCATACCTTTGGCCTGGAGGTTGGTCTGGCATTCCAGTTGATTGACGATGTACTGGACTATGCCGGCGACAGTAAAAAGCTGGGTAAAAACATTGGCGATGATCTGGCAGAGGGCAAGCCTACCCTGCCTCTCATATATGTCCTGCAAAATGGCAATCCAGAGCAGAAACGGCTCATTAGTTCCGCCATAAAAGAAGGTGGACTGGATCACCTCGATGAAATAATTTCAGTGGTAAGGCAATCTGGTGCTTTGGAATATACGCGCCAGAAAGCTGAGGAGCGTATTGCTATTGCCGTAGAGTGTTTAACGGTAGTTCCCGAATCCCCCTACAAAAAAGGGCTTGAATTAATCGCCAGGACAGCTATCGAAAGATCAAAATAATTCCTTGCCTAATTCAACATTGTTACCGCAAGTAATAATTCCCGCCTGAATAACCTTACAGCAGACGCCTCCTCGCCATCCTGACATTAAGGCCTCCTTCAAACCATGATGGGCTTTATCCATTTTATAACATGGATCCGTTTCACGAGTGATTTCCAGGATGACATCACCTACATGAATAGTTCTGCCAACATCTGTGGGTAAAAATTCAAACCCTTTTATCAGTAAATTTGCCCTTCTTGCTGTCCAGGGCAAATCAACCCCTAGCTCATCACAAGCTTTGAGCCAGGACTCTTTACTCAGGATAGTGATTTGTCTTGGCCCAGGCCTGCCTTTGGAGTCGCCCAGCAAGCCTTCGTGCAAGGATAACTCTCCACTAAAAATCTCCTGCATTGGAGAATTCGCATTGGGCCTGCGAGCAATGCTGACAAGTTTTATTACCAATTTTGAACTCCTGATCTTAAAATAAGTGCTCTATATCTGCTCAGCTCAACTTGCATTATAAGCCTAAACAAGCCATTCTGCGCACATACAAAGTTTGGAGAAAATCAGTGAAAAAAGTTCTTATTACCCTGCCCATAATTGTTGTTGTCGCACTACTGGGCCTCTATTTTTATGCTAACCAACAAACCGAAAATCAAATCGATATTTATATAGAGCGCGCTATAGCCAGTGGCGCCTATAAAGATATTCAATATGAATCCGCTGATTTTGATGTGGATGCCTCAATCCTGATTAGCGGCTTGAGAGTGACCGATGCCATGGATTTTCAATACACAGTTGATGAGCTTGAAATTAGCGAAATGGATTTTTTTAATGAGTTCCCACATACAATAAACCTCTCGGCAAGAGGCTTTGCGCTGCCAATGGGTCTGCCAGCATTAGACAACTCCATGCTTACACCAGAAATGCAAAATTTCCTCGCAACATTCGATGGGTCTCAGTCGGTGCCTGCAACGATTAATTACAATCACCAATATGACTCGGATAACAGTAATCTTTTTAACAGTTCAATGAGCATCGGTTTAGCAGATGCCTTTAATTTGGCAATGAATACCACAACACGTAATATTTCTTATGAAACACTTAGTCAGATAACTGATCCCATCGCGGCGGAAACTGCTGTAATGAATGCTCTGATGAATGCTGAAATCCCAGAACTGGGTTTTAGCTTTTCAGATTTTGGCTTAGTGGAAACCTTATTGAGCAATCAGGCTGTCCAACAAGGGAAAAGTGTTGATCAAGTTCGCCAGGAGTTGATATCCATAACCCAGTCACTATTTCTATTTGCACCCGCTGACCTGCAGGCTATCGTGATTGATTTGGGCAATGATCTTGGTAGTTTTATGGAAGGCAATAAAACTTTTAACTTTGCTATACATCCAGATTTTTCTGGCAGCATTCAGCAACTCCAGGTACCCATAATGAGCGCTTTTTTTGCAGGCGAATATGGGCAGATTGTTGACTTGCTCAATATTGAATTCAGCACTGAATAACGACTATTTCCTGCATTTTTTGATTTGAAGTTAATCAGAAGAATTCAAAAGAATTTTCTTCATAATAGCGTGTATAAACGATGTTTTCTTTGCTTAAGGATCCTGCAAAAATTGCATTTACATCGGCTTCAAAGCGTCGCATGTAATTCTCCAGGTCATCACGTTCAATTGCTTCAATTAAGGCATCACGCCATACACTGGCGCAGCGTGTATCAATTAGCCTGACCGCATTATTCTTTGCCCACTCGGCGCCAATTAGCCGCCCCAAAAATTCCATTTTTACTTCATACTCACGCTTTTTAACAGCAGGAGCCTCATATAATAAATCCTCAGTTAATCCGAGCCATCCTGGTGATAAAGCACTACCCAAATAGAATGTTTTAATCCAGTTAAGATAACTATCCAACTCCTGATATGCCTGATTATCAGTCGCAACCTGATAGCGATCAATAAAGTATTCCTGGGGTGGCAATTGATCTGGCCAGTAATCTGGTGGTTGCAGAATCGAGCAAGCAGGAAGCAACAATGTTGTGATAAAAATTGTCAGATAATGTCTAAACTGCATAGAGTTAAACTAAAAAAAGCATCTACCTAGGGTGTGTGAGAGTTTCCAAAGCTGGATAAAGTATAACTAAACTACGCGAAATTTTCGCCGCATATACCGTAACACATAAAATACTAATGGCCAGACCAATGCGCTAGTCAGAGCCGAAACCAGAAACATTAAATTTGGTGAAGTATTCTGATTGCTTACCGTTAAAATCCAGAATGATACTAATTGATGTATTCCCACTAGCATAAAAATGGTGCTGGCTTGTTGCAACATGGTAAACATGCGCAAACGTTGGTACAGGCTCAGGACCAGATAGGTGACCAGGGCCAGCACTAACCCATTCAGGCCGAGCAAGGACCCTTCCAGAACATCAACAAAAAAACCCAGTATCCAGGCACTAACCAGTCCAATTTTATGAGGCAAAGCCATTGCCCAATAAATGACTACGAGGGCCATCCATTCAGGCCGATAATATTCTAACCAGTCTGGCAGGGGCATAACGAGCAATAATGAAGCTACTATAAAACTGGCGATAATTACCCAAATGCCATTCGATGCTCTCAATATTGCTGATTCCATCATGACTAAAATACCAAGAGTAAATTTCTACTACGATCAAGCTCTGCCGTTGGGGTAACAGTCACCTGAGCAAAAGGCTGCCCAGGGTCTCTTAAAATTTTAGTTATTACACCTACTCTATATCCTGCCGGGAAGCGTTGCCCAAGTCCGGAGGTAACCAACAT
>Ga0222714_10001640_pt1 | contig 25037 bp, 43 predicted proteins | sample C33_3DmetaG_FD_165048 | JGI IMG/M metagenome (GOLD analysis project Ga0222714, IMG submission 165048) | Estuarine water microbial communities from San Francisco Bay, California, United States - C33_3D | ecosystem: Environmental > Aquatic > Marine > Unclassified | place: USA: California...
AAAGCTTGATGATTTGTCTGATATAGCTTTTGAAATGATTGCTGATTGTATTGAATATGTTTATGATGGTGAACAGTTTTATTATGCGAAAGAAGTGTCGAGTCAAGAGATGGTTGAATTTGTAGAGTCTCTGAATCAAACACAATTCTCGAAGATTGAAGAATTTTTTGCAAATCTTCCTAAGTTAGAAAAGAAACTTGATATGAAATGTTCTAGATGTGGCTTTGAGCATCGTTTAGATGTTGAAGGGCTTGAAAGTTTTTTCGGCTAACTTTTTGTCATGACAACCTGAGGAATTATTATAAAACTAATTTCTCTTTGATGCAGCACCATAAGTATAGTCTCACGGAACTTGAAAATATGATACCGTGGGAACGTGACATATATGTTACTATGTTGATACAGTATATTGAGGAAGAAAACTTAAAACTAAAACAAAAACAAAACGAAAGAAAACTTAGATGAACTATCAGGAAGCTGCGATAATAAGAAAAAAAAGCTTTGCTGAAATAATGACTCAAAAATTAATTGAGGGTCAGGGTTTAATTTCATCTGTTGGTAGCGCAAGAAGAGACATAAAACAAGCCAAGAAACTTGCAAGAAAAGAAAAGTTTGACATACTAAACGTTGCAAAATTTTTGACTGGTGGCAGCACTCTTGCGCCAGCAATTTTAGGAAGAATGTTAGGAAGAAAATCTTCAGACATATCTTATTTCGCTGGCAGAAAAATGCTCGGTGATACCACCGAATCAAATAAAGTGCTGATACAGATATTAGACTTTATGAAAACGTCTCGTCAGCAAAAAGAAAAAGATTTTCAAACTCATATGATGTATCAAGAAATGAATGAACTGATGCGTAACGATAGGCATCAGGAAGTTCTCAATGTTTTTCTCGATGCTATTAAGAAAAACTCAACACCAAAAAGAAGAAGAGTCCGTGCAATAACATCTCCTATGAGTGGTGGTTTTGCAACAACTGCTTTACTTGTTACTGGCGCCGCTGGGCTTCTTATGATGTCTAAAGAATCTGTTGCAGCGATAAGAAAAAGATCCGATGATGATTTAAAAATTTTAGAAACGGAAACTGATAAACAAGTTAAATCATTACAAAGCCCATATGATGAAATTTATTTCATAGCTGAAGAAGATAAAATTAGCAGTGAATATAAAAAGGAATTGCAAGAGATTTCGGACACTGATGAAAAATGGAAAGAAATAGAAAACATTTCTGAAGAAGAAAAAGAAGAAGCCGCACCAAGAGGTGGTGGTTTAACTTTAATGAAAGAAGCAATTCCTGATGTTGGACCTGAACCAACAGCTACCGAAGTTGAACCTTCACTGCCAAAAAATTTGATGCCTAAAGCAAGAGGTCTTGAAAAAGTTGAACCAGAAACTGCTAAAATGGTTTCGCCTGCACAAATATCGATAGCAGGTGAAACAGGTGCAAAAACAATTACTCAAGCTAAACAGAAGAGTTCTCAAATTGTGAAAAATGATCCAAAAAAGGGTCATAAATCATACGGCATTTTTGGTATGAATACCTTGTCGAAAACTATTGATCAGTTTGTTTCTCAAAATCCTCAGTTCGGTTTCGAAAACAAACCAGGAACTGATGCATTTGACGATGAATGGAAAGAAATTTCTAAAACTAGATCGGACGAAATATATGCTGCTCAAGTCAGGTGGTATGAAAACAATGTTCTTGAACCTTTAAAAAAGGAAATGAAAAGTTTGTTGCCAACTAATTTAGCTTCTGATGAAAGAATTTTAGCTTTACTCGCAGATCGAAGAGTTCAATATGGAAGAGTGATGGAAAACGATGCATTACAATATGCATTAATGTCTGAGACACCTGAAGAATTTATTAATAGAGTTACAGAATTTGATAAAGAAAATATTGGGACGGCTTTTAAAACATATCTAAGCAATAACCCTGGAAATGAAAAAGGTTTGTTAAGTAGACTTGATATGCGAAGAAGAATGGCATTACAATTCTCATATAACACTATTGGTGACAGAGTTCAAACAAGTTCAGTTGAAAATCAAGATATGAAAAAAGAATTAAAAGATGTTTTGAGTCAAACAACAATTATATTTGATAATCAGAATATTGTCAATCAAAAAACTACTCAGATTGCATTTAATGCACAAGAACAATCACTTAATCCTATTTTAAGTAGGTAAAAATGGAATACAAACTAGCAAGAGACGTAAGAGGGCGTTCATTATCTTCATTAATTACTTCAAATATAACTGAAGGTAAGAATGTTACATCAGCCATTAAAGGTGCTCTGTCTCAAAAGTTAAGAGCAAGAGGTACGGCTATTAAAGAAAAGTTTGATCCTCTTAATATTGTCAGATTTATGACTGGTGGTAGTCGACTTGCAACTGCGGCAGTTGGTAGGCTTACAGGAAGAAAACGTTCAGATATAGAATATTTCACCGGCACAACTCGACAGAGAAAAACATATACGCCTCTGTCAAAAGGTGCACCGGGAGAATTAGATTCTTCTTCTGTTGGTTTGTTATCAGATATGTTCAATTTTATGAAACAAACATATGAAGATGATAGACAGAGACAGCAAACAGAAAAAGCGTTCAGAGAGGAAAAAGAAAACGAAGAACAGAGAAGGCATGATAGATTTTTGGCTGTACTTCAACAATATGTATCAGTTACGTCTGGCGTTGGTCCTACTCCAAAACAACAACCTGAAACTGAAAGTTTAATCAGTAAGCTACTAAGCTCGATCAAAAGTGCAATAGGTGGCGTAATAGATGCTATGAAAGCAATTATATCATCTGTTTTCAAAGGTGTCGTTGCCCTGCTGAGTAAGCTGATGGGTGGTATAGCATCGCTGATAGGTACTCTTTTGACCGGTATGAGAAAAATAATTACGAATCTAATAGGAAAATTATTGTCCGGTTTGAAATGGTTAGGCTCACTAAAAAAATTCTTTAAAGGTCCTTTTTTTAAATTTATAACAGGAGGATTGTTTAGATTTTTACTAAGATTCGGTGGTCCTGCTGCTCTCGCATATGCCTTATTGAAATATATCGTTGATATAACTCCTGATATGAAGTCTCTTTCTCCACAAGAGGCCGCCAATTTATTGGAAAATGGCACACCTGAAATGATAAGAAAATCTGGTGGTCAAGATTTTTTAATGAACATTGTAAAAAATGGAAAACAAAGGGCTCAAAGTATAATGAGCCGTGTTGAAAGCGGTGAGGATTCTTCTGAACTCGATAAAGAAATAAGAAGCATGGGTGGTCTTGATAAAATTAGAAAAATATTGGCGGAAAAAGAAATTGATATATCGAAATTTATCAAAAGAAACCCGATTGAAGATATGGCACCATTATATGGTATAACTAAAGAAGAATATTTAAAAGCTAAACCAGGGAGAGAAAATTGGTGGGAACAATCGATAGCGCCCTATTATGATGAAATGGGGGTTCGAAGAGATTTATCAGGTACTTTTGAACCTCCTACGAATTGGAAAAAAATGAAATCTGCTTATCAAGCGGGAGGTGAACTGCCTAAATCTTTAGGAGAATATGATCCAAACATACCAACTCCACCTACTGTAACTCCAATACCACCGAGACAAATAGAGCAAACGCCTCTTATAGACTACAACGAGGCTTCTCTGATGATGTCTCTACCTGATACAAATATTGTTAATCGTTCATCAAATCCAGTAAATCTGCCGGATAAACCACAACCTGTCAGCGCAAGTGTTAGAAACAAGGAACAAATGTTGAGACACGTTGTAACAGGTAGAGTAATTGTAGGGCAATAAAAAAGGGGCTTTCGCCCCTTTCTTTATTCTTCAGCCAATTTTGAGAAGTATGCTAGATCATCGTCCTCTTCACCAATTTCTACATCAACTGGTGCAGGCTTTTTAGGTGCAGCTTTTGCTTGCTCAACAGTTGTTTTTGGAACTGGCGGTGAACCATCAACACCAAGAACTTTGTCCATCTTAGCTTTAAGCTCATCATAAGACTTGAAGTTTTCTGGCGCAAGAAACTCTCTTAGAGAATGCTCATATTTCCAGATTGATTCAAGCTTATCATCATCAAAATCACCAAGAACGGAAGGTGCTTCAAACTCTGACTTATCATAATTTTGATAACCTTCAACTTTACGAATTTTCAGTTTGAAGTTTGCACCTTTCCACATATCAAAAGGATTAATAGCCTTTTCATCTTCAAATTGTGGATTCATCGACTCATTAATCTTGTCGAAGATTTTCTTTCCGTATTTGTACAGGAAGACTTTGCCTTCGTTTTCTGGATTTTTTGGATCTTCCACAACGTAGATGTTAGAGATATAAGAGAGTCGGCGCTTTTGCTTACGAGCGATTTCTTTGTTTGCTTCAACACCAGAATTCCATAGTTGCGAATTGTATTCGGAAACAGGGTCTTTTTGCCCAATCGTGGTCAACGAGTTTTCGATATACCAACCACCGGGACCCTGAAACCCATGATTAAAGATTTTAACCCAAGGAAGCCCGTCCTCACCATCAACTTCAGGCTGAGGTAAAAAACGAATAACAGCATAGCCATTACCTGCTTTATCTACTTCAGGTTTCCAAAATTTATCTTCTTTGGTTGTTTGCTCTGACGAACTAAGTTGTTCGATTGCTTTGGCGAGTTTCTCCAGATTACCGGAGCTTCGTTTGAGATTTGCGAATGATGACATCGTATTTTCCTTTGTATAAACGTTGTGTGTTGTATTGCGATTTGTCCAAAACATCATGATATATGATTATTTAGTTCAAATCAAGATACTTCTTCAGTGTTTCAACGGTAATATTGGCATCAGTGTGTAGAATACCAACACCTCCCGCTGCATTCCATTCTTCGATAACAATTGGTGTATCATCGATTAAGATAGAATTGGGGGTTGCATACTGCTGCTTCAGATGTTTTCCTGGTACAAAGATTTTAGGCCAGTGAATATCAGCGACCTTAACCAGCCATTGCATTTTTTGTACTGAAACTTGAACGTTGATCTCTGGTCGAGCAGTTGATGAGAGAATACATTTTTGAATCTCTAAAGATTCGAGAAATGGTACTAAAATATCAAACCCAGGCATTTTCTCTAGTGTTGCAAAGTGCCCTGCATCTACAATTTTCTGAAAGTTAGTACCGAAACCTTTCTCTGTACGATAATCTGATGGCAGTTTGCCTGTGACTTCTTTGAATCTTTTTTCAAAGTTTGCAATCACACCATCCATATCAACATAGATTTTAGTTATGCTGGTTGACATATTTTTCCTTTAAGTATTTCTTTGAACTTAACTTTATCGTAGTTTAAAAATGGTTTATATTTTTCACATCGAGTTAAAAAGCCAGGGAAAACAATATCATCTGAAATTTTTCTTTTCCACATTGGAAAGAAATTCAAGATATCATTTAATATAATGATTGTTTCAATTGATATTTTTCCCTGTAGATGTTCATTATACAGCAAAGGATATTGCCCGTCAACCACCTTTAACATTTCTTCCGGTATTTCTACCAAATCAAACATACGATCTATATCTTGTTTAAAAACGTATGTTAAAGACTGTTGTGTTTTTAACCATTTCTTATAAAGTTGATCTGCATCATCTTGTAAGAGATCCCCCACCCAAGTAGCAGAATTGTATAAAAAATTGGCAACAAAAAATCCAATTAGTTCTTCTCTATTATATTTTCTGGACAACTTATAGAAACTATATTTGTCCTTTCTATTCATAAATTGGTCTTTTGTTGTGTTTGTTTTACCATTGTATTTCACATAATCATACTTACCAGTAAAGTGTAACTTTAAAGCATGATATGTTGTAAATGCTTCATAGCCACCAATTTCATTCATATCGGCAATTTGTTAACTTTCTTCATCATGTTGAGAGATTGTGCTTCGTCACCAATTTTAGATTTGATTGGTGCAGTCAAAAGAGAAGCCGCTAGTTCAACTTCAAAACCTGTGGCTTCGCAGTGATGAACAACGGCTTCCATGTAACTGAGTTTCTTACTTTCAACTAGGTTCTGTATGAGTTCAGAAAACTTTCTTTGTTCTTCTTTTGTTGGCATATAATCCTCATTTAAACAGTATGAGTGCCATGAATACGGCATTGACAATAAATCCGACACCAATCGTCAGAATGACTACAGTGTCTTTCAATATTGCTGCACGTAGAAAGAAAGTAACCAGAGCTGCCCACATAAAAAGTACCAAGTCAATTGGAGGCATCTTATCAGTAATCCCTGCCATGACAGCCAAGAATGTAGGAATCAAAGATGCAAGTAACAGAATCAGCCCTAGCCATCCAATAGATTCGGCTGTGCTTGGTTTAAGCTTGTGTTGCAAAAAGTTTCGAATTGAGTCCTTTAGATTGGAGAATTTCGTCAACCAATCAACCTTTGTAGAAGATGTGTTTTCCAATTTTGGCGACTCGCTGTTTTTTCCATCGGGGGTTGATGTAGTCTGCATGATAGTAAAGTGTGTCCTCTTTGATAATGTCGAGTTTGAATCCTTCGAGAAGTACCTTTTTAGCCACAGCCTCGGATTCCTTATAGGTTGCAGCATGTATTGGTTTGACTTTTGCTTGAGCATCGCAGTACCAGCTAAATTGACAGATTAGATTATTGTACACTAAATTTCTTTCGTACACAACTGCACAGATATCTTTTGGAAATTTTCCTGACTTTGTTCTGTTAATTGTAACTTGTGCAACGGCAACCTTTCCTTCAAAAGGTTCTGTTCCTGCTTCATAATAAATGTTTTTCGCTAGACAGTCTAGTTCTTTTTCACGTTGTGCCATCGTTACAAACTCGGGATGGCGACCTTCTCTTACCTCTTCAAACTTTTTCTCAACTAAGAAATTAAAATGTTGTGTGAAAAAGTAACCAAGAATGCCTATGAAAACCAGTTTCATAAAATGCATCATTGATTCTCTCCTTTGGGGAAGAGTGGGTTATCGAGGAAACCCACCGAAACCTTTTTGACTTTAGAAGGTGCTTTTAAGCCCGAAAGTCACAAGAGAGCCCTCGTAACTGGTACTCTTTTTGAGATCCCAACGATAGCTATAATCGGCAGTAACAGAGACACTTTTACTAAGAGCATAAGAAACTTCAAGCCCAGCAGAACCAACACCACCATCTTCAAGTTTGGTAGAATCAGCTTTGATATAACTGAGTGAAGTATAAGGAAGAACACCAAGCCCGAAAACATTGAGAGATTTTCCTACACTTACACCAACACTGTGATAAGTATCTTGAACTCGCCCAACATCAACAGAAGCTTTCAAACCCATAACATCGGTTCCAACAGAAAGAACTGTCAAATCCTTGTTAAATTTCCTGTCTGTACCTACTGATAGCCCAACGTCTGCTGCTTGTGCCGCAAATGCAGAAGCCATCAAAACACTAAAAACAACTTTCTTCATTATAAATCTCCTTTTTCTAAGAAAGAAGGATTTTTTTAAAAGGAAATCCAATTAAAACCTTTTACGATTTATTACCTTTCGCTGATAAACTTATTCAGTTCTTTAGCTTTTGCAATAATCGCAGTAGAATTGGGATATTCTGGGAATCCAGGGTGTTCTGGTGGTGTCTGCCCTGCCCTTTCGGCGGTCTGAACTTTGATAGTCCAATCACTCGAAATCTTTTCACGTTCACCAAAATAATCTTGTTCCAACATCTCTCTAGCCATTTTCAAAAGTTCAAGTCTCAAATGGTATGGATCACTCATGTTAATCTCCTTTAATGTGTGTGAGTGTGTGTAAAATGTCAGTTGATTCTGTTGCCAAGTTCAACTGACAAAACTCCGTCCTAGTTTAAGCTGCTAGGGCAAAACGCTCATCATTGCTTGCGTTTACTTCGTTTGCTTCTTCGGCCGGGAAGTCCCAACCCTAACGGCTTTCACATTGCCGGATCGTCCATGTCTCTACTTATTGCCCTGTCGAAACCTGGTCAGGCCCATCAGAAGCATACTACCCACACTCACTTACGATTAGCGTAACCAGCGGTAGTTAGAAATCTGCTCATGTATTTCTATAGTATGCTTCTGGTGGACCTGGGCGGAATCGAACCGCCGTCCAGAACACCTTTCGATCTACTTCATACGATCATAACTTTTTAGGTTCATATCCAATACTCAGTATACAAGAAATGTCACCACTTTTTGTAGTTTTAAATAGAGTATATGAACCAGTGTCTTCATTTTTCCACAACGAAATTATTGAACCATTTTCTTCCGTTGCAATAAAAGACTGTCTCTCTTTATATTCCTCCATGACCTTCATCACTTTAGAGGTTCTATCACATAGAACACTCAAAGGATATGTAAATGCTGTTGATGGAACATTTGTTTGCGACAATGCCATCATTGGAAGAAATATGGATGCCGCAACTAATGTTTTCATTTTCATTCCTTGTATTATACATCATTTTAGAAATTTGTCAATACTAAGACCAGGTAAATTTTGGATATTTTGCTTTAACGGCTAAACAATCGTCTAAATATTTTTGCCTTTGTTCTTCATCACCTTTCACAATGGCATCCAAATAATCTGCCATTGGCGGATATGACTCTGCTCTTAACGTATCAATAACACGATGAATTATTTCTTCTGTAATTCTTAAACCCCAACTTTGTCGGAAAATAAAATCATAACCTTCTGGAACAGAATTTTGTTTAGTAAATTCTGTTACAACGTTATTGGATAACAAAAGAAAGCCAGAGCAATCTGGTTTTTGTCCAATCATAATGACTTCAAGATCGTTATATTTTGGTGCCCTATTTTCCGATTCAATAGAGCTTAGCCTTCCAAAAACCGTTTGCATATCTTTTGATTCTACTGAACAAAGGTAAAACATTATTTTTCCTCCAAAATACCTACTTTAACTTGGTTGTTTTCTAATTGCACAGTTGATGGCGCAGGCCGCAATTCAATACGAAGAGGATCCACATTACCCTCAAGTAACATTGCTTCTTTTGGAATTAATCCAATTTGCTGTAAAGCTGCAAACGTATATGGGTTTGACATTGCATTTTTTAATTTTGCAGGTGAAGGCCTTCCGTTTGCAATAATTTCTGCTTGTATTTCTTTACCGATCATAACAGTAAATTCATTTGCTGCGTTTGCTTCAAACATTTCCTCATCAGTGTAAGGTGTTCCATCAGCATGTTTTAATCTGGTTGGTTCTGCCAAAACAAAAAGTTCATCCAAAAGTTTTTCAAGAATTTTAATTTCTTGTTTATTCAATTCAAAGTTTTGTCTTTGATCTTCTTGAACAGATTCAATTTCAATAATTTCAGCTTGAAGGTTTAAAATTAAATGTGGAAGCCCATTATTATTTTTTAAATGTTGCAATTCAGCCAACTTAGCTTGATACTTTAGTTCAGAAACTTGCTCAAGTGCTGCTGCACGTTTACGCCCAACTAAAAAATTTTGAAGATGTTTAATTTTTTCCCATACTGTATCGCCCATCACCTGATAACGATAATTAAACTCAGAATTCAATTTTGCTGCCATTTTAAAGAATCTCCTAAAAACAAAAAAATATTTATGAACCGTAACTTGCTGCGGCTAGATAGTATCTAAATGTTCCAACATTACTATTATCTGTTGCAACAACACCAGTGTTGGAAACTAAATTAGTATATGTATTATTTGGTATTGCAAGCCCAAATCCGAATATAGCTTTATCACCACCATATCCTGCTGCGGCTAATCCATATCTGGTAGTACCTACACCAGTCGTATCTGTTTGAACCACACCAGTATTAGAGACAAGATTAGTCATGGACACTGCTGTAGTAGTTCTTCCATATCCAAATATAGCTTTATCACCACCATATCCTGCTGCTGCCAATTCCTTTCTAGCAGTTCCAACACCTGTTGTGTCAGTTGCAACGACACCAGAATTAGAAACTAGATTGGTCATAGATAAATTACCAGAACCATTACTACCATATCCAAATATAGCTTTATCACCACCATATCCTGCTGCTGCCAAATCCATTCTAGCAGTACCAACACCAGTCGTATAAGCAGCAACAACACCAAGGTTGGAAACAAGATTTGTTAACGATGCATATGAAGCTCCCGTATATCCATATCCAAATATAGCTTTATCACCACCATATCCTGCTGCGGCTAACCCTGATCTTTCAATAGCATCAACAACACCAGAGGTGTCCGTAGCAACAACACCAAGGTTGGAAACAAGATTCGTAATTGATGTCCGACTTGAACTAGTGAACCCAAATCCAAATATGGCCCTATCACCACCATATCCTGCTGCGGCTAATGCATATCTGGTAGTACCTACTCCACTTATATCTGTTCCGAGAACTCCGGTAGACGAAACAATATTAGTCGTAGAATAAAGGGTAGCAGAATTGAGACCATATCCAAAAATAGCTCTCTGTGAAACACGTGCAGATGTTCTCACTGTACCATCGTTAAATTGTAATCCTGAAGTAGTTAATGTTGTTGGCATTTAATGTTCTCTTTTTTTAACCACTAAAACTTGCTGCTGCTAATGATGATCTGATTGTACCAACACCTGTTCTATTTGTAGCAACGACTCCCAAATTTGAAACTAGGTTAGTCGTTGAAGTATAGCCAATTGATATATCTCCATATCCGAATATAGCTTTATCGCCACCATACCCTGCTGCGGCTAAACTATACCTTTCAACTCCTACTCCAGTGGTATCGGTTGCAACAACACCGGCATTGGAAACAAGATTAGTCATAGAAACACTTACCAGACCGGCGGCCAAACCATAACCAAATATAGCTTTATCGCCACCATATCCTGCTGCGGCTAATAATCGTCTAGCTGTACCGACACCGGTGGTATCGGTTGAAACGACGCCTAGATTTGATACAAGATTGGTTAATGAGGAAACTGAAGAACCAGTGTAACCATATCCAAATATAGCTTTATCGCCACCATATCCTGCTGCCGCCAAAGATTCTCTAGCTGTACCGACACCGGTGGTATCGGTTGCAACAACACCAGCATTTGATACAAGGTTTGTCATAGAAACCTGAACAGACGTATATCCATATCCAAATATAGCTTTATCGCCACCATATCCTGCTGCCGCCAAAAGTTCTCTAGCTGTACCGACACCGGTGGTATCGGTTGAAACGACGCCTAGATTTGATACAAGATTGGTTAATGAGGTAGTTTTACCATAACCAAATATAGCTTTATCACCACCATATCCTGCCGCCGCTAAATTTCTTCTAGCTGTACCGACACCCGTGGTATCAGTGGCAACATTTCCAAAATTACTAACAAGATTGGTCATAGACAAACTGCTGACGCTGAGTTGGCCATATCCAAATATTGCTCTAATTCCTGTGCGAGCAGTAGTTATTTCTGTTGTATCATTAAAAGCAAAGCTTGTATTTTTTAATATTGTGGGCATTTTTTGTCTTTTTATGAAAAATAACTTGCTGCTGCAAGGTCTAAACGAACCGTACCAACGCCAGTTGTATTTGTTGCAACAACACCAAGATTTGAAACCAAATTAGTGATAGCAGTTAATGTTCCATTAATACTTCCATAACCAAATATAGCTTTATCGCCACCATATCCTGCTGCGGCTAGATAGGACCTAGAAGTGCCAACACCTGTAGTGTCCGTAGCAACAACTCCACTGTTTGACACTAAATTGGTCACACTTAAACTGTTTGTTGCAAAAGTGAATCCATAACCAAATATAGCTTTATCGCCACCATATCCTGCTGCTGCAAGACCCCATCTGGCAGTTCCAACACCTGTAACATCAGTAGCAACAACACCTGCATTTGATACTAAATTTGTTAAATTATATTCTACGAATGAATTATTTCTTCCATAACCAAATATAGCTTTATCTCCACCATATCCTGCTGCGGCCAAATAGTATCTGACTGTACCAACACCCGTAGTGTCTGTATTAACAACGCCGGTATTTGACACAAGATTCGTCACTGAAACGTCTGTTCCTGATCTACCATAACCAAATATAGCTTTATCTCCACCATATCCTGCTGCGGCCAAATATTGCCTAGCAGTTCCAACGCCTGTTGTATCTGTAGCAACGACTCCAAGATATGATACAAGATTGGTCATTGAAACTTGTGTTGAGGTGTATCCGTATCCAAATATAGCTTTGTCACCGCCGTAACCTGCTGCTGCTAAACGAGACCTAGCTGTTCCAACTCCTGTTACATCAGTGGAAACTTTTCCAAAGATATTAACAAGATTTGTAATTGATACATTGCCAAGACTATCACCATAACCGAATATGGCCTTCACCTGGCTTTTCAATGAAGATTCAAAAGTTCCGTCGGAATATAAAATACCTGTCGTGTTTGACGTTGCGGGCATATTTTCTAATACCTAATTAGTTTATATGTATTTATTCATCTAAATAAGAGAGTAATTCCTATTTAGAGTTGGGTAGGTTTTTATGGTAAAAATCGATGTGTTCTGCTAAATTACCAATGTGATCCTGCGTTTTTTGAACAAAAACAAGAGGTTTTTCTGCTTCTACCGCCATCAGAATGACGATTTGATCCACCGGGACGCCAGTTAATTCTTCATACATCAAAGAATATGCTGTACATTGTGCAAAATAATCTTGTATATCTTCTTCTTTTTTAATCTTGGAAGAGGTTTTAAAGTCGATTACCGACAGCACACCTTTCCATTCTGCAATACAATCAACTGTACCTGCCATACCAATTTTTTCAGACCATAGTGACTGTTCTTGATAGTGTATATTGTTGATATGTTTCAGTTGATCTTTTAAAGATGCATACATGGCTGCACTATCGGGCATTTCCGAAAGTAATGACACCTTCTCATTCATAAGGTGTTTTTCTACCAATGTATGCAGTCTTGTGCCTCTTTTAGATGCAGCATTTGAGATTCGGTTGGCTTCTTCATGCCCAACCCTATTTCTCCATTCATTGATTATAGCTTTTTTCTTGGCGCCTATAACAGTTGTCACCGATGCTAGTTTTTTGCCACCGGGAGAAATATAGTATCTTCGCCCATCAGAAAAGGTTTCAGATACTAATTTCTCTAGGGCTTTCGGTGGGCAATGTATATACATTATAATTTAAGCTTTTCTTTTTGAATGAGATATGATTTAACAAAGCCGGATCGAACAATGTCTTCCAGCCCGAATCTGATGTGAGACATATATTCAATCTTTTCTAAAATCTTAATTGAATCTTCAAAACCAGATTTCTCTTTTTTTAGATTCAAATCGTTTTGGTTATAATCACCACATAAAATGAAGCGACAATTTTCGCCAATTCGTGTTAGAACTGTATCGATTTCGTGAAAGGTTGCAGATTGAAACTCATCAAATATAATAATACAATTTCTAAATGTCAAGCCTCTCAGAAAGCTTGTTGTTTGAAACTGAATGATTTCTTTATTGAACAGAAAATGCCATGCATCCCCACGCCCAATAAGTTCATTCACAATATTCATGTAGGGCTCTTGATATATCTTAGATTTCTCCTCAAGAGTTCCTGGCACGAATCCTAGATCCCTAGACGGTACCGCTGAACGAATGATAATAACACGTTCATAATAAGAACTTGGTGCAAGTAAATCTTTCAGTGAGAGATATAGCGCAAGAAACGATTTACCTGTGCCTGCTGAACCTGAAAGTATTAGATTGTGCCCTTTGTCATATTCTTCAAATGTTCTTTTCTGATTTTCTGTTAGAGGCTCAACTGTGCGAAGCCCAAAATGCTGCGACTGTGCCTGTGCAGCGGCTGATTTCTTTTTTCCCGTTGCCATAGATTCTCCTCATTTTTGTTACCACTCTCTTGGCATTTTTGTTTTATGAGTTCGAGCTAGAGTATTTCCTGGCACTTTTTCTCTAATACGCCCGATTATCTCCCTTTCAAATCTTGCGTCTGGCTGCCCTGCGCTTGGAACATTCATACGCATACCATCACCGAAAACTGGTAGACTATCAACAGAATGATAAGTCTGTAGATGAGGATTTAATTCTTTGAATTCGTCCAACTTCTTATAGCTAAACGTATATTCTTCGATTTCGTTTGTTTCTGTATTGATAAATTGATATGTGGGCATTTTTATAAATTAAATACGATTGAAATTCTAGGTTCATCAGATTCGTTTGGTGCAACTTCATGATACAACCAACCAGGCCACATAAGAAGAAGCCCAGGGTACGGTGTGTAATCGAAATGAGACATTGCATACCAATTATTGGGATCTTTGACATGAAAGAAATAATCAAAGAAGTCTCTAAATGGTTGATTCGGCATAAAACGAATCTTGGAAGATCCTGGGGGTGTCTGTAGATAAAAAATACCTGATATCGTACACTGTGAATGTAGGTGTTTTGGGTGATTACTACCCTTCAAAAAAGAATTCAGGAAGAAATATGGATTCAATTTGATGGGTGTCGGATCAAATCCTTGTATTTCTAAAAATTCTATACCTTTTGAGATAATAAATTCGGTGAATGGTTTGAATTCAGGATTTTTAGTAAGATCCAACCCTGTGCCATGTGTTGTTCGCCCATTATAATAAAAATCGGGATTTGATGGTTGTGTTTCAAAAAATCTTTTGACAATCGGTAACATTTTATCCGACCAATTAAAATGATCTTCTCGTGCAACCACTGAAGGGAAAAAATTATCAAGTATCATAATGTCTCAGGTAAAAAGATTTTAAGTTTTTCTCGTTTTGCTTGAACTGCATTTACTATTTCATCTTCAGAAATATTTATGTCAGTCTCATTAATAAGAATGTCAATAAGTGCCAAAACATCCCCGATTTCGGTAATCAATGCTTGTTTATTTGTAATTCCATTCCAAGAATTATCAAGCCCGAAACGATAAACTTTTGAAACAGCTTGTACAACTTCAGCGCATTCTTCCTGAAGAATTGCCATTACAGTATTTTTATCTCTCATACTTTACTCCATACCATTCAGGAACCGGTCGGTTTTTCCAAGATGCAAGATGTGTTTTGTTGCGATTGTAATAGTTACGATAAGATGCTAGAGAATCACCTGGCACTTTTACATCATCAGGCATTGCCGGCGTAGGACCGTAAAACTCACTGCTCACAATATTAATCGGTGGCAAATACAATGCTTCAGACATTCTTTTCTCTACAGCATGAATTTTACCATAACGATAAGTGTATTCTTTACACAAATAAAACCACATCTGGTATAGCCAGATATAGTTTTCACGATTGGAACGAGTCCATACGGCTGAAGGATGATTGATATGAGACGCCTTCATCATAATCGTATCATTCTCACCTTCAAGCCGCCACCGTTTGATGGAGCGCCCGTTGGCAGTCTTATCAAGATACGGTACGCCATCAAGTAAACGGTGTGCAGTGGACATAAGTTGGGAATATTCGATAATCATTTTTATGGTATGCTTATCGTTATGCATTTCAGCGCAAATTTGTGGATCATGATGTAGATAGAAAATGTTCACGGTACGATATAGCCCTTTTCTTTGAGGTTTTCGATGTTCATTTCAAAATAAGGATACAACACATGATGGGGTACTGGCAAGATATTATCGACTATTTCTTGAATATTATCCGGCCAACGAGCTTCCAAATCATAAGTTTTCCATTTGTATTCCCAGACTTTCCACGACAGCCCTCTATAATTATGTGAACGGTTTTGTTCATCACAACGAGAATTATCTGGTTGTGGTCTTTTTGCCAAATGTAGAGTGGGATTCCAAACTCTACCATGAGCATAATCGTTGATTGATGATCGTTCTGGTAGATATTTAATAGCTCTTAGAAAATAATCACCTTCACCAAAACCATAGTGAAATCTTTCATCCCAAAGCCCAATGCGTTTCACTGCTTCTGGTGTATATGAACAGACCATATCACCTGCATCATCAGCATAAAAGTCAAAGTTCTTATGTATTTTCAAAAGTTGAAAAATCCAATCGAAATTCCATACCGTATCATCTTGTGCTGTAACAACAATGTCTGCATCAGGGTTTGTTAAACTTTTAAAGCCATGAATAATTGCTGTATTCCACATGCGGGCTAACATGGCAGTTGCAAAGTCTGGCGTGCCTCGATTGTGAATTACATTCACATGTTGTTCAAAAACCGGATCGATTTTAAAGTTTGTATGATTATTGATAATGTTAACATGCAAGTCAATATCAACAAGTGGTCTATTGAACACTTGGAACAAAGATGCAAGATTATTGCTTAGAGCTTTTTCATCTTGCCATGTAACAATAAAAACTTTTATTTTCATAGCGAACGGGCTTGAAATCCTTCTGCGGGAATAGTTGGATGAACAATTTGATTACTCATAATCTTATGTTTTTCAAGTGGTTCCAATGATACGCCATCAAGTTTAATTGTTGGGGCAAATGTAAGTTCAACTTCGTTACCAATATTAAAACCACATGCGTTAAGAAAGTCCTGAAAGTTTTGAACAACTCTACGAAGCTCAAGAGTTTCAAGATTCATTTCGATAGTGACATTATCGTCTCGAACCAGTTTAAATGTAAATTGTTTTTTCATTATTTGTCTCCAAATGAAGGAATATTCAATTCAACACCACCTGAAAGTGGAGCTTTAATATTAGTATCTTCTTTCTTAATAGGCTTAGGAAACTTCTTTGCGATATCCTCCGCTTTCACTGTTTGAAGCACAAACTGTTGAAAGTTTGAATAGTCATCTGTGATTGTGATAGTTCGTGGTGACCCAGCCTCAAGTGTTGAGAAATACAGAACACAACCTCCGGCTACCAATGGCGCAATCTCAATGACATTATCAAGATTGATAATGATTTTGCATTTTTTAGGTGCAAGTGAATTTACTTCGACAAACATTGTCATAATTACCTCTTTTTAAAAATCATGTAAATAAAAAATATAACACTAGTAGTATAACAAATAAAAACGCCGAAGTAAAGGCAAATACCTTAATTCTTCGGCGTTTTTCCAGTTCTCTTTCTATTTTTTCCAGCTCAAAGTATAATTCAATGTTGTTCATAACAAAAGCCAAAAGTTAAAGACTATATTATTTAGTACCACCCACGGTTGTATGTATTGTTACGGTATTCATAAATGTCATCGGACATATCACACAGAAAAGCCCAGATTTTTTTGATTATGGCCATTGTTTGTTCCCTATAGTTCTTTGGTATTGAGTTTCCAATCTCTCTACGTCAGAGTGTGTTTTGGGTCTTTTGGACTCAATGTACTTCTGCATAGATGAACCATGTTTTTCTTGTAATTTGCTAAGTACAAATTTGTAAAGTAAAGATGGTAACATTATTTTGTTTTTGACTTCAATAATGTGTCAGTGAAAACAGACATAACATCATTACCAGTTTTTACAATTTGTTTCGTGAAAGCTCTCTGTGCCTCAATAAAAGAGAAAAGAGGCGCTTTCAAGTTCTCATCAGTAATAAACGTGGTGACAAAATACTTCTTTGAGTCTTGAACGGTGTCAATAAAGCGGTCGGCTGCAAACATAATATTCTCCTTAAAATTAGTAGTAACTCTAATATTTAGTAAAATTTATGCTGCAAACGCAAAACTTTTTGACTATAAATAACTGTGGGTCGCCAGATTGCCGTCTGCACCCACTCTAACACTGAACAGAAAACAAGGAGTGCCAGCCTGACTATCTATAACGACAATTCTTTAGTATTACCTTATGTTTACCGTTGTACCGAAAGAGAAACAGGTAGATTTTACATAGGTTATCGTTTTAAAAACAAGGTTCCAGCAAAGGACGATTTGGGCATTCACTATTTCACCTCAAATGAATATGTCAAAAACAATTTTGATAAATTTGACTTTGAAATCATAAAAGAATTTCCAGATAGAAAGAGTGCTTTTGAGTATGAAACGCAATTGATCAAAGAGACCAAATGCGAAAATCAGATAAATGCTAATAAACACAATAAAGCAAAACGCCCATATCAAAAAAAGCAAATTTATCTATATTGTATATACCCAGGTTGCGGAAAATACATCAATTCTTCAATCAAACGATTTTGTTGCAAAACTCATGCGGCATCTTATTCTGCGAAGAAAAGGTATAGTCAAAAAACATAAGTTTTTTGCAAGTATGCCTTAGCCGAGGACAAAGATGTAAATTTAGTACCGTCGATAAAAATAGACTTAGGGCTGTACACCAAAACTTGCCCGTTTTTCATGGTCAGTTTGTAGTGCTGCACACCTTTTTTGTCTTTTTCTTTGGTTCTAAACTCATCAAATTTGTGTACCAGATTACCCCACATGAGAGTTTCGCACAATTCTTCACAGACTAGAGACCGATGGTATGCAGCATTCATAATAAAATCCTTTTCTCACAGTATATCATTATTATAGCACAAACTTGCCTCTTTGGCAACCACCGAGTGTTGTTTTTTTACAACGTATTGATATACTTCTTAAAGCGGTCCCATTCGGTAGGCTTCATGAACAATTCAACTTTGGTGCTATGACAATCGGGAAAGTTTGCGTTCAATGTACGAACCTCAAGCGTGACCTTCTTAATATCACGAATGGGTTCTACCGTCAAATAATATGAATACTGGTGAAAAGGATCGGAAAATTCATATCTCATACAAACCCCATCTTTCTAGTAACAGGTTTAACACTATTGGTATTCTGTTCAAAAAATACGTCTGCAATGCTCCATTTTTCTTTGTCGCCTTTGAGTTTGACACCAGACTTGTTTGCAAGCAACTTAGCTTCGTCCAGTGTAAGCTCACGGAATGTCAGAATGTCATAGCAACGCCCAGGGCGAACAAGGGCAGGATCAATCTCTTTGATTGAGTTTAGATTGGTCGAGAACACAAGCTTTTTGTTACGTGTTGTAACAAGCCCATCACCAACATTCAGAAACTTGTGCATCATCGTATTACCATCTTCACGAGGCTTCAAAAACATATCAGCATCTTCAAGTACGAATACTGATTTATCACCCTCGATAAACGATGCAAAGACATAATCCTTTTCAAGAATATTTGCATCATAAGAGACCAGAGCGGATGCCTTGCAGTGTTGTAGAAGCCCACGAATGAAAGTTGTTTTGCCTGTTCCAGGCGGTCCAATCAGCAGTAGGATCGATGCTGAAGAATTCATGAAGGATTCATAGTATTCTTCAAGAGATTGATCCTGTAGAAAAGGATACATCTCTTTGATAGGCATACGATCGGGGCGCAGAGGAATTTCAATTGATTGCCCGTCAGGGCTATAAACCCATTCTACACCATTCGATATGGCATCAAAGCTGTTTAGAACTTTTTCTTTATACTTTTGAATAAAGTCGAAATCTCCTACAAGTTCAATCGAAACGTGTGTTGAGTGAACATTGTATTCTAGAAACGATAGACTATTGTCTTCGAAAATAAAACCTCTTGATTCGGAAACTTCAACACGACGTAATACGTCCGATGTATTATCTTCAATCAAACTTGCGATAAACTTTTTCCAATTATTTTTAGTTGCATGAACATCCACAATTTCATGCAGGCTCTCCATATTTTTCGATACACGATCCGATATGAGCTTGCAAGTAAGCATATCGGTAAGATCGGTTGCACCAAGGAAAATATCGGAATCAACTTTATTCATAGCATCATACCTCACGACTGTTTTTTTCATTATTCTACGATTTCTAACTTTAGCGATTATCTTCCTAGACCTCTTAATACGAATAAGGTCTTTATATTTTCCATCGAAAGATATTTTAAGTCTATCAATTCGAAAATTTGGAATCATTATTCTTCAACAATCCAGGTTTTCCAATCTAACCTTTTAATACGGTCAAGGTTGTAGTTACGCATCATGCAATACTTCCATGCTTCAAGGTAGAAAGAAAATTCTTTGAGACTAGCCATCAATCACCTCTTCAAATAGTTCATTAATTTTGGTGCGACATTCTACAACACCTCTATTGTAGCCGTTTAGATATGCTGCTGTCAAGTAATTCTTTATGTGTTGTTGGTAAAAATCATTTGCTATTTCTTGAATGTGTTTCCTTTCTTCTTTGGTTGTACCTTCGACATAGGGAAAGGAATAGCCACCGGGATCTTTTTCCTTTTCGATAAAATAATCCGACTTTAATAGTATGCAAAGCGCAGATATTAGATTTTCAGGATTATTTTTCACAGGTCCCATTCGTTCAAAGATTCTTTGACGGCAACATCAAACTTTTTGCCCTGTTCCACTTTTTCCATTACTGTTGCAATAAAAGGTACACTTAGATTTTGCTGTTTTGCAAACTCCACAATCTTCAGAAACCTTTCTGCTTCTTTCTTATAATTTTCCATCTTACGTTTTTTTCAACTTGAATTTATTCAAAACGCTTGCAGCATCATTATAGCTCGACATGTTTTGAATTTGTTTTTCGATTTTGTTGTCGACTTCGAGAGTGATTAGGTTAGAGATATAACCTTTGTCGACACGACGGACATTGAGTGTAAAAACGGTATCAAGATTAAAACGATTCATAATAACTCCAATAAAAAAGAGGGAGGTGTAACCTCCCTATATAGGCACTATTTGATTATGCTGCTACAGTTTCGCCAACTTCATCACGCTTGGGTGTAGGCTGAACAGGTGAAACGGGAGTGACAGGTTTGACCTGTTTGCCAATATAACGCCCTTCTGGGCTGAATTCGTCTGGGTTCATCAGTTGATAGCCGGTGACTTTACGCCCGTCTTTATGCACTCTCACGACACCACCATCTTTTCGAATGTTATAGATGTTGGTCGATAGACGATACAGGACATTTTCTTGGTCAGACCCTTTAAAACACTCACGAATTTGTTCGGGTGATACAGGTTTGCCAGACAGAAGGACGCAAGCGATTTTCTCGTGACGATTGATTTTACCAGTATGTTTGCTCATTTCAAAGTTCCTCATCAAGTTTAAAGTAAATATTCACCAGAGATATTATTATAGCATAGCTGGTTTCTGGTGGCAACCATGCCATGCTACTGTTGCATCTTTACAACACCATACAGAAGTTGCATGGCATCTGCCAGACAGTCATCCACCGGGTCATGTTTTGTTATATTTAAGCTAAAATTAAAATCAGGATAGTACACATCCACATATCCCTTTTCGGTGTTATAGAAGATATCAATAGCAGTTCTTACATCACGCCACCGAGCGTATGGAAAGACAGGATCGATACCCAGTTGTTCTTCAATGTCATCCATGACCAACTGGTCTAGATTGCCTCTTGCCCATACCCAAGATTTGTTATCATTGAATTGTTTTACATAGTTACGCAACATCTCATAGCCATCTTCAAAGATAACATCATCGTCGGTTGGATAGAATGACTTCTTTTTTACATTTTCGCACTGCTTGGCCCACCAATCGATTGTTGATCTAGTGGTAGACCGTTTTAGTCTAAGCATTTGATCTTCTGCATCCAATTTAACAAAGAATGCATTAGACTTCAATTCATCGAAAGATGGTCTTTTTGTTGGTTCGAAGTGAATTGCAGCCATCGAAAGGATGACTGAATTCGACCTCTTGCCAAGCGTTTCTACATCAAATATAAAAATTTTAAAATTCCTTATTAAAAGGGAATATCGTTATCACGGTCATCCACAACAACCTGTGGTGCAGTGTCAGCATCTGTCACTTTTGCATCAACTTTTGCATACAGATCGAGAAACGAAGTTTTGGTTTCAGTGTCGAAACGATTTACACACAATTCAATGGCTTTCATACGATCTTTGAAAATCGAATAAGTCTTCGCAATGTGTACAAGGCGACGAGTTGAGATAATCTCATCGACACCACCTTCATCAAACGTCTTACGAATAACATCAGCCCATTTAACAAGATTCTCGGCAAACTCATCATCACCAACAAGAGGCTTGAGAATCTTGAGTTCTACACGAGCTTCAGGATATTCCTGCTCGACGGTAACATTGAAACGTTCCAAGAATGCATCATCAAGAATCTGAGAAAGATAACGCCCTTCTTCTGAGCCACGCCCTTTGGTGTTAGCCGTTGCAATTACATTGAAGCCCTCACGGGGATGAATGTACTCGCCTGACTTTTTGTTGAAGTAGGGTTTACCTTCTAGAATACCTTGAAGGCACATAAGTTTGTTGGAGCCACGGTCAACTTCGTCAATCAACAGAATGGCACCACGTTTCATTGCAGTGATAACAGGACCATCACGATACACAACGTTGCCATCAATCAAGGTAGGACCACCAAGAAGGTCGGATTCATCAGTCTCGATTGAGATATTGACACGAATACACTCACGCCGCAGAGACGCACAAACCTGCTCGACCATTAGAGTCTTGCCGTTGCCAGAAAGCCCAGTGATAAAGACAGGAAAGAATTGTAGAGATTTAACAATCGTGGTCAAATCTTTGAAAAAACCAAAGGGAACATAGCCCTCATACTTTTCGGGAATTGAAACGTCAGCATCATCTTCCAGTTTCTTTTGACGCAAGACATGGACGGTTGCCGCCATGTTTACTTCTCTAACAGGTTGTTCTTGCATAGGCACAGGAGTAACTTTCTGAGATTTAGGATTAACGGTATCGGTGCAATCTGGCAAACGATAGAAGCCACGCCCTTGTCGAAATTCTTGCCGAGTTACAAACCAAAACGGGTATGGTGTACACTTACTTTCAACCACGTTTTGAATTTGTTCACGGGTCATAACGGCATTGGGACCATAAACTTCGGTAGCGGCTGCCACAAAAGCTTTTGCATTACGATTCATTTCAATAAACTCCATAATAAAATCTCAATATGTGTATTATACAGGCTTTATGATCAGTGGCAAGTGGTGTTGTTGGCATGCAACACCAAGTTTACCGTTATTTCCAAGATTTTCTCATATAAGTAGGTATGCCCTGCCTTCAAATAAAATCAATTAGAACTTGATTCCGGTTTGGTCTTAACCTCATTACCGTTTTCATCAAACAGTTTAAGAGGTCCAGAAAATACCGTTTCAGTATCTTCATGCACCCAACCATCTTCTTCCAATTCACCATAACCCATCATTTCAATTTCTTCCTGGTATTCTTCTGTTAAAAGAGTGGTGTCATAGAAATTAAAAGATTCCCAACAACCATCATCACATTCATAATCCTCTACTTCCAGTTCTTCGAAAATATAGAATACCTGATTACCTTCTAGGTCAATATTGGGCACCTCTTCTGATTGAAATGTACAATGCCCCCAACGCCAACCAACTTCACGTTCGATCCATAATTTTTTACCTTCGATAACTTTCGACCAATGTTCAATATCAACAACACTTTTCTTCCAAACCGGTTCAAGTCTGTATAGCATTTTTTATTCCTCTTCATTAAAGATGTTGTAACGCCTTTCGATTAGATATGCAATATGTCTGGGATGTTCTTTGTCATAGTATTCTACAACACGAGAACAATCTCGAACAATCATCTCAGCAAATAATTCAGGGTCAAGTCTTCCATCAATGAAACTTTCCATATATAGTTTTTTCAGGTGGTTATTCATTCACTTTACCTCTGTCACTAGGAAATTTATAACTACCAATACGCAATACCAAAATGCTCAGTGCAAACAAAAGTGTCGTGGCACCCATAGCTGCAATGTCCCACACACTTTGATGGTTTGCTATTAAATCAACAACATGCCGTGTGACGGCTGTAATTGCAATATACACAAGAAATCTAACAGGCATATGATTGGTACTAAAGTAAATACCAACCATTGCACCGATTTCTAAGTATATAAACAACAATAACAAATCTTGAACGGATGCATAGCCGAACGGCCAACTGTTGAGAAATAGTTTAACCACTGTCATGAGCGCAGCCCATGCAGTAGCAGCACCAATACCGAACAAAAGCATCCTGTGAAAGATGCTGACTAGATTAGTACCTAATTTATCGATTTTCATCTTCTGATTTTTCAAAGTCCAATTCGTAATTCAAACTGATATCATCTCTTATTTGAAAATGCTGCTTGATTAAAGATGCTGCACCAGTAGAAGTCATCTGTGTGCTTTTGCCTTCTTCACATATACGAATACATTCACGAGCAACCTTTTCAATTACTTGTTCGATTTCTACGCCAGTGTAAATCGCATTGTGAATATCTAGATAGCCAGCCAGTTGTGCCTGTACATATGCTTCTGGTCCAAATCCAAAAACATTGTACAGAACATAACGATAGCTGCCACGCAATTCAACTTCGCCTTTATGAATACGCCGAGCAACAGCACAAAAAGCTTTTAGTTGTTCTTCTTTTGTAAGAGAATCCCAATACGCTTCTTGTTCATCTTTAATTTCGTTCATTGCATTCATAAATGCATTTGAAGTTTCTTCAAGATCAACGAGAGCTTTTTCGATATCAGTCATTTTGTCGTTCCTTATACTCGGTCTTAGGGCTGGAAATGTCACAGGCACTCGGCTCTTATAGTTCGTGTACTCAATTGTATTCTCCTTGTTCATTTTTAAGTGCAGGCTTACGGCGCAGCAATCGACCTAGTTTATACAACCAAGTCCATTGCCATACATGATGAAAGCCAATAAAGATTCTTAGATATGGTACAATAAAACCAATCGTAATACTGTTTTGTTCTATATTAATCTCAGCATTAAATGCAAAGTGTTCGAGAGACCAAATATGAAAAATCATCCAGTGCAGATAGAAGTTGTTGGCATTCCATTCATCACCTTTTCGATATTCGAATCGGGGCACCAGTGGGAAAACATCATTACACCACACCTTGTGCAGAGGATAATGCTCCCACCAGTTCAAATCCCGTTTAGGAACTTGATCTTCATTCACTTAATCTGACTCCAAACACGGTTGCGAATCTCATTCGTCAAACTATCAGGCAATGGCACATAATCTAAATCAATTGCAAGTTGTTTGCCATTCTTGAAAGCCCAATCAAAGAATCGAATAACTTCAGCACTCGCTTTCTTATCCTTCGGCTCTTTGTACATAATAATAAATGAGGCTGAGGAG
>Ga0222714_10001641_pt1 | contig 25023 bp, 47 predicted proteins | sample C33_3DmetaG_FD_165048 | JGI IMG/M metagenome (GOLD analysis project Ga0222714, IMG submission 165048) | Estuarine water microbial communities from San Francisco Bay, California, United States - C33_3D | ecosystem: Environmental > Aquatic > Marine > Unclassified | place: USA: California...
ACAACCTGTTCAGCAAGTTGTTTAATTCGTTCGTTCATACATTGTTCCTTCCAATACGACTGTAGCCCAACTTGCTCTTAATCTCTTTACGGTCTTGATTCCTTGCTGGCTTCCATGCTCTTGGATCAACTGTTTCACCCGTAAGAACATAACGAAAGTCTGGATCGTAGACCATACGACCTGCTAATTTCCATACGGGCCCATCTTGATATGGAAAAATACAACCACGGCACATACACCAACTCCAACCACGATCTGTCATCACATTGCCATTGACTGTGCCCACATACTTAACCACATTGCCTTTGTGCATTTCTCTAACGGCTTCGTGATAGTCAATCATACCTGTTCCATCTTACTAAAGTCAGGATCCTTGCTGTACCCAATATTAAAGTTACCAAGTCGCCACCAAATATAGCGTCCACCATAATCACAGGTTTGTATTGTAAATCCAAGAAACTTAAAATGTGTAGTCCATTCAATCATTCTTCAACTCCAAAATGTTCTTTAATCAAATACCACGCCTCGTGTGTAGCATCCACGCCATCCGCACCACGAGAAACTTTCATACATTCCCGAACAATCAACTCGGCGAACTTTTCTAATAGTTTGTCATATTCAGAAAAATTACCTGTTGCTTTGTCAGCAAAACGCCATTCAGCCTGTTCAGCAAGTTCTCTAATTCGCTCATTCATACAAGTTCCTAATTAGAGCAACCACATAATCTAAATCTACACTCAATGTAATAGAATCTGTCTGTTCTTTTTTAGCCTTCAACATCTCAATAATGTTTTCAACCACATTGGCTCGCTCAGTCTCCTCAACTTCCTTAACCAAAGCAAACATATCCTGCTCATTAACAAACTCACTATAACGGTTAAACCCGCTAGAGGTGAACTCTATATTATGACGAGCACATAGTTGACGAATTTCAAGTTGATTCATTATTACCTCTATTATATTGTTCTAATGCTTCTTCAAGAATGCGATTACAATCTTTTCTGCTACCCTGAATCTTGGCAAGTGTCATCGCCTCTACTAAACGATCAATGTCAACTTTTAACATAGCAATCGTCATCGCCTGATCAGCGGCAACAGATTCCCAATCAGTATGAGTTTGAAAACGAATCCACGTAGTACCATCATACACTTCTGTACTGCCGTCTTCCCGTAAACGATAATTACCAGCGTGGTGAATATATTTTAGTTCATCTTCTGGATTCATGATTCACTATTCCTATATGCTGTAATAACTTCATTATAACAGTCTTTCTTACAGAACACAACAATGTTAGGAGATTCTTTTCGCCTAACTTCCAACTCCATGTAGTTTTCATAATCTACCGGATGTTTGGTAATGTTTACAATCTCGATATGTCCAGGGGTGTGATGTACGTATGCGAATTCCATGTCATCATCCTTTTGATTGAAGTAACCGAACCAAGTCCCGTAGAGTTTCTTCGGTCATGTTAAAAGAAAGCAAACTATCCTCATTTGTTTTGAATGGTAGAGTTACATTATACTCCGGGCTTGCTTTATGTGTGCGGTATTTGAAATATACAGCACCTTCTGTTTGTGATGTTTTTACAATATCGACGTTCATTCTTCAACTCCGAAATGTTCTTTGATATCGTCCCTAATCTCTTTCAACGCATCATAAGTCCATTCACATGCCATTTCACCTGCGGCACTATTGCCAACAGGAATACGATATGTTTCAATCTTGTCAATACATTCCCGAATAATCAGTTCGGCGAACTTTTCAGGATTGAAAACTAAATCTGTCCCCGGCATTCCTAACTTCTCGGAAACATCAACGGTTTCCATAGCCTGTTCAGCAAGTTCTTTAATTCGTTCATTCATTCTTCAACTCCAAAATTTACTTTGATTGCTTTGCTAATGTTTTGTGTTGCTGAGTCATATCCAATATCATAACTATCATAAGGATCTTCATTTGGTTCATGACGGCAGAAGTCCAAGCATTCTTGAATGATCAGTTCAGCGAACTTCTCCACTTCTTCCACATCTGCATAACCATCAATGAAGTAGACTCGTGGTGTCTCATGATCAACATAGTTGATTAGATTAGCCTGTAGAGCTAGTTTCAGAAGTTTGACATTCATTCTTCAACTCCGAAATGTTCTTTAATCGTTGTTTCAACTTCCCTAACACCATATAGGTTAGGTCGTTCCCTTTCCTTACATATAGAAACGCATTCTCTAACAATCAACTCGGCGAACTTTTCCATAAGATAGTCTCGGTAATCACTCTCGTAAAAGTTTTGACTATCAGCCCAATCTTCGGCCTGTTCAGCAAGTTCTTTAATTCTTTCGTTCATGATTTGCCCTTTTCAACAATCTGCATAATATGTTCAACCCATTCAGGATTTCGCTCAATGATTTCATCAATTACATCATCCAATTCAGCCAGACTACGTTTATTGCCTTTATACTTAGGATTCTTAACAAAGTCGATCATCTCATCAAGGGTGTAGTCATCAATTTCCTGCGGTGTCATTAGAAGTCGTCCTTGACTGTACGTTGCTCTTGTGTAAGTCCTGCTAACATCTTGTACTTTTCCCAAGCCTTAACTGTTGCAGGGTTGTTTGCGATCTCTTCTCTAGGTGCAAACGTGTCTAGCCAAACATATGGCAAGCGAGCAGGATGAGCACCAAACTGTCGCGGCTGATGCAGTTTGCCTTGGCGCTTTAGTTCAATGCAGATGTCGCGAATGTCCTGTTCTGCATCATCACCAAAGTGCGCCCACTCTGGATGACTCCAAGAACCACCGTGATGATAGCCTTGCCAAATGCCCTCCCAATGGTGATCATCTTCTGGGTCAAAATCAGTGCGAGCAACGATTACCAGCACATCATACAAATTTACTTTGCCTTCGTAGATCTCTGCTACGCAACGGCTTAGGCTTAGTCCAACTTTCATTTAGGTTCCTTTTACTAAGTAATCTTATTATAGCAGTTTAATCTTAATTGTCAAGTGGTAAATACTTTTATGAAGGACGAGTATCGTAACGCCTTTTCCATTTCTTGACCAATATCGCTTAACGCTTGTAGAGCAGCTTCACGCTTTTGCTGTGCTTCAAGAAACTCTGGATCGTTTAGCGGTACAATTTCGTCTTCGTTCATTGGTAATGTCATATCTTAATTATATGTATTTGTTTATCCAACGGTGAACATGTTCTGTATTAATTAGCATTTAACTCAGGAAATTTTTTACTGTCAATTCCTCTGATATTGTCATAATCTGTTGTTTCTAAAAAAATTCCATCTTTAATTTTATAGTATTCTACATGGCTGTCAGTTCTTACATATGCGCGACCACCATCGACCATCTTATTATCAATTACACGATAATCATGCCTGTGTGCGCTGTAATGAAGATCGCCGTTGTCATCCCTAATCATACCAAATGATACTTCTTCAATCTTATCAGCACTAGTAATCATTAGTAATCCAGTTACTGGATTACGATATAAGCCAAAGTAACGATTACCAAATTTAGGATGCGGAGTTTCACGATAGAAAATATCCATTGCAAATTCTTCATGGCCTAATGCACTTGTACAAACATACGTAATTTCTATTCCGTCTTTCTCGGTGTAATGTGAAATGATTTTTTCACTGTCAAATAACGGTTCGTGCTTGATCATCGTGATAACCCTGCTAGAGTTTTGTATTTCTCCCAAGCCTTAAGAACTGTAGGATTGCTTGCTATTTCTTCTTCAGGAGCAAACGTTTCCAACCAGCAGTAGGGCAAACGAGGCGGATAAGCGTTAAACTGTCGTGGCTGATGTAACTTGCCTTGATCAAACAAGTCTTGCATAATCATACGCATTTCTTGTTCTGCTTCATCAGGAATATTTCCCCACTCAGGATTGCTCCAGCCTCTTCGTTGTCGGTAACCTTCCCAAAGTTCTAGCCAGTGTTCATCGTTGCCTGGATTAATGTCTGTGCGAGCAACGATAACCAGCACATCATCTATAGCAACTTTGCCTTCATAAATGTCGCGCATACAGCGACTCAAACTAAATCCAACTTTCATGATTCTAACTCCGCCTTTTTAATATACATTTCATGCATGAGCTGCTCATCTTTTACTTTTTTAAAAATAGTTTTGTGAATACCGGGATTAACCTGTAACACATGCGGCATCATTTCGTGTCTAATATAGTTTCTAGTATAACATGTTTCTGCGTTGCTGTCATCCTCTAAATATTCAACACCTTTTAGATTTGCCCAGAGTTCAAAGTCTCTTTTACGTGTTAGTCGAAATGGACGAATAACATTATGATAGTTATAAGGAATAATTTTTCCATGTCCGTGCATTGAACTCCAAATCCATGTTTCTACACAGTCGTCTAGATGGTGAGCTGTTACAACAGTTTGACTATAAAAAGAAGTATGAAGCCATTCATATCTTTCATTACGCCACCATTCCTCTTTGCTTAGATCTGCAGGCCGAGAGCCTTCTAAAATATGTTCACGATAGCGAACGTCTGGATATTTTTTTCGACATTGTTCTCGCAACCAATGTCCAGTACGTATTCCGTGTTCAGTTCTATGATTAAAATATGCAACAGTTACACGATGATTTTTCCGCAAAAAATTCAAGGCGGCCATAGAATCTACGCCGCCCGAACAAGCAAGAACAATATTTCGAGGGAGTTTGCCTTGTAGTTTAATCATACTTCCTCCTCATCAGCGTCCCATTTGAGAAGTTCAACTTCTCCGTTAGCAGTTTTGCGTGTGCGAATAAATCCATTATCGATTAAAGAATCAATAGTTTTTTCTATCACATCAACATGCACCTGTTTCCAAAACAAAAAGTAAGTAACTATTGTTCCAGAAAGATATGCTATAAACAACCAACCAATGTCTGCATTAAAAAAATCCATTAACATTTCTCCGCTAAAAATTTTGCTCCACTTAATACAGTATATCTACTTGCTGATCCAAACTGTACAAGCACGTTCTCTTCTGCTGATTTTTTTGAAACTGCTTGTACTGTGTCTATGTGTTTAAGTTTCTTATTATTTTCATCTACTAGCCATACGTGAAAATAATAAAACATTTTTACACCTTATACAACTTTACATAATTAAGACGTGTTTCGTTTGCTTCAAACAATTTGTTTTTTGTTTGAGATTTTACCTTTGCCTTAATACGCTTCATTGCACCAACTTCGTGTTCATACTTGTTCATGAATGAAACAAGATTTCCGTCTAGTACAGCAGTATAGTTATAACTTTCCCACTGTGTACTGTATCGTTTATCAAGAATACGAACAACACCTTCTACGTCATCTTTTTCCTTACCTAGATGCTGACTATCACGATATTCAATACGGATTTCTTTTTTAAGACCGCTTTCGTGCTGGTCTCGTCCGATAAATGCAGGAGCGTATGCAATACGTCCCATACCCTTAAGGACGATTTCGTCTTTGCTAAGTTCAGTAACCATGTCTCGCTTAAAATCATCAAGATCGCCGAGCCCTAACATGATGTAACGTTTCATCCATTTACGAGCTTCTTCTACCTGAGCATAGTCAGCTTCAGTTGTTTCAAACATTTCAAAGTCTGAAGGATGCCATTTTGCTCTTTCGTCACCTGTTTTGTTTTCCCAGTAGAAATTAACTAGCTCTTTGTTAGCAAACTGTGTCTTGTTTTCTGGCTCAGAAAAACGCCGAGTGTGTTTGATATACTGATTACCATTAATACGGTATACTGCATACGCAACAGCAAGAGCGTCGGTAATAGGAACGGTCTTCATTTTAAAAATTTGAGGTTTTTTAGCGATTGGACGATCATCCTCATCTTGTAATTCATACGCAAGTTCCATGCGTTTGAATTCTTTTGGGCTCATGCCGCCCCAATCTAGATCGTTTGGGTCTGGTAAAGTGTGTGTCATTTTGTGTGCCTTTGTGATTGCCTAACTAGTGCTTTTATTATAGCAGAGTAACAGTATTTGTCAACCTAAAGATGTACCACTTTTGGATTTCTTTGTAAATTTCTTCAAAATTAGTTGGTTTGGAAATCTTGTAGAAGTCAATTTCCTCTCCGCTAATGTCCAAATCTTCGTAGAAAAGCGAATAATCAAAGTTTGTATCAGTTGTGTCTAAATACTTGTTATTAATGTCGATTACATTTGCAACCCAATTAAGAATCTTATAATCTATACATTCAACACTATACGGTTCAGTGTTTTTTGTACGTTGCACCCATGTATTTGTTTTTGTTGATATATAGTGACTTACAATTTGATCAATAGTATTTTTTCTTTGTATTTTAATTTTAAAACAATCGCTTGCAAAAGTTTCGTCTACTTCTTTTAGTAATCCAAGTTGGTCTGGCATAACTTTTAAAACAAAGTGTTTATTTCCAGTTTTGTAAAACTCTAAAAAATCAGCTAGCCTTCCGCCGCGTGTAGGTTCATTTAGCCATTTTGCATTATAACAATGTGCTATGTGTCTACCTAAAAGATTTGAGCCAGACCTATAATTTCCTAGTATAAAAACTGGCCAGCGTGTAACATTAATATCGTTCATTGGGTCTTCTACCATCATTATTAATAACAGTTTTTACCCAATGACAGAAACTACAAAAAGCATTAGTATTATCTTTGCTATTGTCGCCGCCGTCTGCTTTTCGAAAGTCATGGTCACCGTGATTGTATCGACGTTTAATCTCGTGTTTTTGAAGTTCATTTAGTTCTACTCCAAAAAACTTTTGGGCCTTATCCCATCGCGGATCGTCGTTAATATCTTGCCCACAGCATTGACATACATCATGCCTATGAAATGTATGTTCTCTCCCAGCTCGTCCATATCCCCCGTATTGGACTTGTTCGATCTGGTGTTCGCGACAATACAAGTCGTGTCCAGGACCTTTAAAAATAGTTAACAATTCGTCACATCCTGGGATAGTACAAGTACGATGTTCCAGGATTATCTTTGCACGATCGTTTTTAGATTTACGTTCGTCAACAAGTAATTTGCGAAATGTCATTACCACAAATCCTTTTCAGCAGGGACAAACCCGTTATTAGCAAAGTATTCAGGAACAGAACGACCTAGTGTCTTTTTAATTTGTGCGTTTAAAAATGGCAGTCCGTGTGTTGGTTGCTTCTGCATAGCAGGCTCTGGTGCCCAATCTACGTTTGCCCAACGCTTCTCGTGCCAATTTTCGTATGCAGTTTCGCATTTGGCCCAAAATGCTCCGGTTGGTGAAAAATTAGCATCAAAAAAACCTAAATTCATGTCAGCTAAATCTAACAAGTAGTCTGTATCAATTTTGATGTTTTGCACTTCTGCTAGCATAAGCCAACTCATCATCATAAAGATTTCCTTGGGATCAACTGCACGTTGCTTGCGGATTGCGCTCCAGTAAATTCCAAACTGTTCTACAACTTCTGGGGATGCCTTTTCGATTTCAGTTAAACGTGAAATAGCACCAACCTCGTTTGTATTATCAAACTTATCTGCTGTAACAAATAGCTTGTGTTTTTCCAGCATCTGTTGTTTCAGTTCAGTTGCTACCCAAGTTGGTTTAGTGCTTCCGTCAACACGAACACCGTATACCATTTGCTGGAAGATATCAATTGCATCAAGTGGTAACTTGTCTTCGCCGTTCAACCCAATAAAGTTTTCACGAATCTCTGCTTTGCTGTGTACATCATAAACAACAACAGGAATTTCAAATTCAGATGGGTTAATTTCAAATACCATTACAGCAATCACATACAAAAGTATTGCAGTATGCTGACCATCCCATGCAATATACTTGCCAGGACGTTCTGGGTCTTCATATACTTGAATTGGCATTACTTTTGTTGCTTTAAAATTTTCAAACTTATCTAGAACATGTTCTAGATCAAGCAACCGTTGCATTGTGATGTCAATTTCAATCTGACTTAGCTTGCCTTGTAAGCCGCGACATAAACGCTTTTTAAGGTCTTGTATTTCTTTAAAGTTTGGATTACGTCGACGAAACTCTCGAGACATCATTCGAAATTCAACTGCCTTGCTTTCGTTACAAAACTGTTGAAAACGTGTTGCTAGATCAACAAAATGACTTTCGCTCTTTACGTATTGAGCATTAAATTGATCAGCATAAGAGATTGATGATTTTGCCATAGTACTGCCTTCCTTTTTGCCTAGTTTTTGAGTTTAAAAAAATTTGTCACAAGTTAATTATATTAAACTTGTGTAGATTTGTCAAGTCTTTTTGTATGGTGTATACGCTAAAAGTTCAGACTCTTCTTCACTTATAGTATCTTCTCGATGACGAGTATCAAACACATCATTACCGGTTAATCCGGCATCATCTAGCCAACGTGTGTATAATCCAACTTCTCTTCCAAATGCTTCAACTTCCCAAGGCTGATCCCAATAATCTACCTTGTCGTCCGAATACAATTCTCCAAGGAACTTGGTATGGCGGTGCGGCCGCCACATATAACGCATTTCACCTTTAGCGTATTGTTTTACGTGAACCATTTCGTGGCATACTGTTTTTAATTGTTTTGCAATGCCATTCCCTGCAATATTAATATTCATACTAAATTCTTTAGGTCTAAGACAATCAAAGTCATCTTCAAATATAACATCGCCATCATTTGGGGATTCTGGTTCGCTTACAAAATGTATAGTTACGCATAACGAATTTGCTAGTCTTGTACTCATTAGTTTGCTTGCACAGTAACGAGCAACATTCTTTGCTAATCGTTTCTGCATGGTAGTTCCGCCTCGGCAGTATACTTGCATAGTGACACCTCTCTGCTCACAAACTTATTTAGTACATAGGTTTTTTAACTTAATAGTAGCATATTATTCCCGAGTCTTCAGTCCAATAGGCGTTTTTTAGACCAAAATTAGCAATAGCTCTGGCGCATCCTGGACAAGGCTTAGCTAGTCCATGAACCCATTTTTTAGAACCCGTATGCGGGCGTTTTACACGTACTACATGAATTTCGCACTTTGATAGCTGATCAGGAGTTATTAGACGTAATGCATTACGAATAGCATCAATTTCGGCATGCATATACAATTGATCTGCTCTATAACCCTCTCCTAACATTAAAGGATGGGTTTTCATTTGGTTTACACCTGTAGCAATAAGATGCTTTCCATATGTAATGCCTGCTGCCATAGGCACTCTGCGTATATCAGAATAGCCACCAGAATCTATAGCTAATCGAGTAAGCATTTGCTGTATCTTAGTGTTCATAGCGGCCTATAAAATTCTATTGTTAATAGTATAACTATAGCTTCTATAGAAAGTTTTGTCAATTAATATCTATAGACAATTCGTCCTTTTTCAAGATCATACGGAGTCATTTCAACTTTTACTTGATCACCCATAATAATCCTGATCTTGTTCATCCGCATTTTTCCGCCCATATAGGCAATAACCAAATGTTTGCTTTCAGTTAGTTCGACTTTAAACATCTGATTTGGCAGAACATCGACTACAACACCGTCGAGTTCAAAAAGGCCGTCGCTGTTGTTAGCCATTTGCGTCCTTGGATTTTTCAATCATTATGCTACGATCTTCTCGTACAGTAATCTTTAAAACATCACCTTCAACCCAACCCATTTGTTTTTGTATTTCAGGAGGAATTTGCATAATAACGTTTTTTTCATCTCCGGGAATGTCCTGGAAGATATCTTCTACTTTGTATATTGCACTTATCATGAAACTATTTACCTTTCGTCATCGTCATTGTCATCAAAAGACAACGACAAATCAAGTTCTACGTCATCTACATCATCGTCATCATCTTCATATGATTTATTTTTAACATAGTCTGCTGGGGTAATTCTCACCTGACGGCCATCTAAACGCATCTGCTCAGTTAGATTAAATATCTTTTCTAAACTACCTGGTCCTTCCCATACTTCATTCATTAGACTGTTAATTTTATCTAACGGAATACGAGTTATTCTTAAATAACCAAAATGTCTTTGAAGAAATTCATGTAGCACATCAGGAATTCTGTCATGGTTTGAAAATTTCCATGTGCCTCTAAATCCGTTTACTGTAAACGGATCATCAATATCTTTACGATAGAACTCAATTCTACTTTGGGTCATAGCCGCATAATCTAACATATTATTGTTTTCCTAAAAGTTTAAGATTTAAAACAAAGTTTTCTACAAGCAATTTAACAATAATTGCTTTATCTGTTAATGGATCATGTTTCATATCCAACACACTTGTAGCCATCATAACATATGCCTGTTGTTCAGTAATGTTTAGATTGCTCCAATCTATAGGATCTGCGATTGCAGTTTCCATTGCTAGTTCTACTAGCAGTTTAACTTCTGGATTTGTAATTTCAAACATATCCATTAATGTCTTTCCTCACTTATATATTGTAACAGGATTTTTGTTAGTGTCAACCGATAAATACTATATGATTGAAGATGCTTACAGATTGGCATTTTACAATGTAGTTAAAGATACGCAATCTAGATCGGGCTTGGAACTTCCAGAACACATAGAAGCGTATGTTGTAATGTTGTTGGCTAATTTTGTAGACAAACCCGATTTTCTTCCAAAAGAATCTTTTGCAGAAGCATACTTGAAACTTAGCAGACCAGGTAATTTATCTGCAAAAGAACTAGGTGATACCTGCCTTTTTGTCACAGGTGTGTTTCCGACATATGGCCGTAAATACGGTATAAATCGCAATTACTACATGAAAATAGGTATTGGTTCATATCAAATGGTTGCAGAAGTTATGCATAGGGATCTTTTTGGATCTCTAGCACAGCACTTTGAGTTTTTAAGTGACTTTATTGATACCACTATTCATTTTCATAATCGGGATGTTTTTTTAATTTCAGATTAATTAAATTGTTAAAATCAAAATCGTAATAAAAATAATGGGTACCAATTCGTGGTGCTTTAGCTACCCATATTCCGTTTAATAGTATTCCACTGGTACTACTTGTTTTATGTTGTTTACCTTCAAAGGTACAACTACTATCTGCGGTTATTATTGGTATTCCTACATTGTAACTTGTCATCCTTAAATTGCCTTCATGCCAAATGTCAGTAATTTCATCGTAGTTGGGCATTTTTCCTCTAAATCCATTAGTAGCATGAAATATAACATGAGTTTTTAATCTTTCTCCTGCAAATAAAGGAAGACTAGGCAAGTTTTTAAAAGTACCTCCCCAAAAATCATTACAAATTAATCCAGTTGCTTCAAATGCTGAATGTTCAAAAGGTAGAAGATATTTTGTTGGCATTGAACTATTGGGAACTGTTTGATCATACTCGGGTATAGTATAAGTTTTGTTTGAACTACCGATAAATTTACCTTCTTTAGAATAAAAACGAATCTGATTTTCTTTCCTATAACCTTCAGAAAAATTGGTGTCTTCTTCTCCCCACATAGTACCTAAACAAAGCCCTACGTTTTTTTCTTGTGCGTATTTAACTACCTCTTTTTCCGCCAAATATACATTATTGATAGTTCTGTTATCGTAACTATCCCATTTAGGAAAATAACCTGTTAAAGACCCTTCTGGAGTAAGAATATAGTCTACTGTGTTGTTTGCAGCCCAATCTATTGCATTTTTAATATTATTAATATTTTGATTTATATCAGTAGTACAATCTATTTGAGCACCAGCTAGTCTTAAAGGGTTGGACATTTTTAAATACAGTCTCCTTATACAGTCTGTAGATACAGCATTAGATTTTCTGGTGAAGTTTCTCCGTAAGGATCAGGATTATCGGAACTTGCGTCTGGCTCTACAAACATCTTTTCAATTGCGCCGTTGTTTAGCACAACTGCAAATCTACGAGAGCGCATACCAAAACCAACTTGACTCATATCAACGAGCATATCTAAAGCCTTAGCAAATTCTCCGTTTCCGTCCGGAATAACTTTAACGTTTTGAATCTGTAATACGTCTGCCCAAGCATTCATTACAAATCCATCATTTACACTTGATACATAGATTTCGTCTACGTTCATGTTTCTAATCTTAAAATAATTGTTTTCAAAACCTGGAAGCTGATAAGTTGAACACGTAGGTGTATATGCTCCTGGTAGACTGAATACAATTACACGCTTTCCTCCAAACAAATCCTGTGTTGTTTTACGAACAAATTCACCACCAATTGCACATCCGCCCGAGCCTGGAGGCTCGTCCCCTTCTCTAAAATGAAATGTAATATCAGGTAGTGTTTTTTGTTTTGCCATAGTAAGTCTCCTTTAGTCTAAAATATATAATAGCAAGTTTAGTTATATTTGTCAAGTAATTTTATTTTATATTCTGATAAATACTAATAGAGGGCAGAATTAAATGGACTTTTTAAAACTCGTATCCGAAGTGGGTTTTCCAATAGCGTCAGCTATTGCGGCTGGATATCTAGTGTTTTTAACTATAAAGTTCATACTTCAGGGCGTAAACAGTTCTGTAAACAGTCTTAAAAACATTATTGCTGCACTTGAAAATCGTGTTCAAACTATGAACAACGACCTAGTTAAAATTGATGCATTAATTAGTTACATACTCGGTGTCCGTCCAAACGTAGATCGTATTGCAGCTAACGAAGGCAAAGAAGATGCAAGGCGAGACTAATGCCACTTAGTGATATTTCACAAGCTATTAACCAATTTGGATTTCCCATAATGGCAGCATTGGGTCTAGGTTACTTTGTTTATTACATTTGGACATGGGCAACTAAAGAGATTAAACCTGTGCTTGGAGATGCAAGTGCTACTCTTATTAAACTTGTTGATCGTGTACGTATGCTAGATAACGATATGATACGTCTTAATACCAAACTAGCAATGATACTAGAGTACAGAAAAGATATTGAAAAAGTTGCTAACACCAAAGAAACGGAAGAACTCGACGATCTTCTATTTAAGTATAAAAGTTTTAGTCAAGGATTTGACTCAACCGGGAAAAATAAGAAATGACTCCTAACCTATCTTTAGAAGCGGTAAGCAAAAAAGTCTATACAGAATGTGATCTTTTTCTTGCATTCGGAATAGGATGCTTGATTGGTTCTTTGTGGGGCGCGACTGTACTACTTCTTTTGCACAAGATTTAAATAGCGTTCTTCAATTATTTGTGCCACTTGCGGTGAAAACATTACTTCGTAATGTGTATGTTCTACCTCAATCAACTCCATTTTTTTATCTAACCAGCGCATAGACGCTAGTGAAACTACTCCATCATTGAGTGTTCCCATATAAGGAACATTACCTTTTGTACTTACTATCTGTGTCCAAGGAATCTTTACATCAATTGCACAAACTTCTTTAATAGGTTTACTGCGGATGCCCACATCGTGAAACAGTTGATACCCAGGTGCTATAGCCTTTGCCCAATCTGCTGCTAATACTCCCTTGAAAGGAGTAGAAACACTTACGCCGCCTACTACGTTACAATGCTTGCTTAAATGCAATCCATACACGCCGCCTAGACTATGACCAATTACAAACAAAGGACCTTTATCCTTTACTTCTTCAATCATGTATTCTAGATTATAGTAAAAACTGTCGTAACTTGAATAGTTTAAATCCGTATGCTCCCAGCTTGGAAGTTTTGATTTAAGATAGGAAAAACTTAGACTGGTTTGATTTGCGCCGTGTATCCAAACTACATGAGGTTTCATAATATATCCTTTTACTTTTCATTTGCAATCCACTCACCGTTCCAGTCGTCGTCAAGTTTCATTGTTTTAATTAATGCACAGCGGTCAAACCACATTCTGTAGTACTTGTTCATTTGTCCATCAAACTCGCCAATCAGTTCTCCGCAGAGTATGGCAGCAGCATCGAACTGTCTTTCTTTATACAAGGCATGCATTTTGTCATGTGTAATACGTGCTTCTTCGTAGTTGGTGCCTTTTACACGCAGAGCTGTATAGATGTTGTCTGCTACAGTTTTGCCTTTAGGTTGTAGGTTATCTAAGTATAGATAGAAGAAATCATCCTTTGTTCTATTATATGTCTCAGCACCTATAATACATAATACACCGTATGCTTTACAACGTGCTTCTAGTCGTGCTGCGGTACTAACCATATCACCTAGGATATCGTAGTTGTGTCTTGCACTTGACCCCATTTCGCCAATGAAGCCTTCACCAGTGTTGATGCCAAATCCCATAGCAGCAGGTGGCAAACCTTTTGCTTCTGCTTGCTCTGTATAAGCATCAACAGCGTCTAGCATTTGCAAGCCAGTTTTTACAATAGTATATGCATGACGAGAATCTTCAATTGGTGCACCGTGTATGTGCATACTTGCGTCACCTACATACTTAATAACCATACCTTTGTTAGCAAGAATAGGGTTAGTAATAGTATCCATATAACCATTCATATATTGTGTTAATCCTGCTACGTTCTCACCATAGTATTCGCCAATTGGTGTAAAGCCGCGTAAGTCTGAGAACATAACACTTACATCTTTCTTGATACCTTTCTTGATAAGGTCTGGATTCTTTTGTAGCATTTCTACTACTTCTTTAGAACAGTAACCTGAAAACTGTTTCTTAATAGCCTGTTTCTCTAAGAACTCGCGTATAAACTTAATACCATATACTTTAAGAGCTACTAGTACAAACGTAATCATAGGTGCTGTAACGTCTAACAAATACATGTAGTTTTGGTAAGCATACCAAGATACAGGAATCACTGAACCTATCAACAGAACAGTAAAGCCTAGTCCAATGTAAGTCCAGCGTGATAGTAACACAATTAACAAACCGCCCGCTATCAACAACACAATCTCTGCACTTGGCGCCCAATCAGGACGCTGTATGTTAGTGCCGTTGAATAGTGTGCCTATTACTGCTGCCTGCACATCTCCTGGATATACTGCGCCAAGTGCTGTAGGAACAGGGTTAGCAATACCAGGTGCAGTTACGTCTACAATAACAACAGCACCTTCAAAAGTTTTCCAATCTTTTAGGTCTGCCAACGACATAGTGTTAGACTTTTGTGTCCAGTCAATCCATATACGTCCTTGTTGGTCAGTGCTAATAGGACCAAACTGAGGTATGCGCATTTTCTCAATGCCAAATTCGTTTAGTTTGATTTGAAAATTAGGATCACCTGCGGCAATACGAAGCACTTCTAGTGCTAGGCTAGGATATAGCACATCTTTTACAACAGCAACAGTTGTTAGTCTACGGACAACACCATCAATCTCTGGTTCAGTGTTAACAATGCCGTGACCAGCTGCGTTTTTGTCAATAGATGGCACGTTGGCAGTAATGCCAGGATATTGACCTAGCACTCCTAGATTCTCTGATCCGATAATCGCAGCGCCTGGGTTTATAGGAGTATTCTTTGTTTTTACATCAGGACGATAAGGAACTATAACAGGATATTCTGCTAGTGTTTCTGCTAGTGCCTTATCCCCGCCAAAGCGATCTTGTTCTGGCATCATGATGTTCCATACAACAAGGCCTGCACCTTTAGCATACAGATCTTGAATTATTTGTGCATAGACATTTCTTGGGAAGGGATATTGTCCGTACTGCTCTAATGCAGCTTCGTCAATAGTAACAGTAAAAATGTTATTAACTTTTTCAGGCTTACTTACAATAAGCTGATCAAAGTATCTAAGTTTGATACTTTCTAAATATTTGGGTTGTGAGGCAAATGCATATACTAGTACTGCAAGAGCTACCAAACCCCATAATGGATTAAGTAATATCTTTTTCATATTGTATTTATTGCTTAGTTTTTTTAGACGGAGGTGTCTTTTGCTTTTGCTTTTCTTTTTGATCTCGTTTTATTATTTCCATAGTTGTTAAACCTTGGTCACGAAGATCTTTTTCTAGCATCCGTTGTAGATGCTCTCTAAACTGTTTGTCGTCCATTATTGTCCTTGTGTTACCGTTATTGGTCCACAACTTGCGTTTGCACAGGTATGCGTAATTGAATATGACTGATTGGTTGATCCAGACTGTGTGGTGCTAATTGATGTAGCCCCACCGTCTAGTGTTATACTGGTCATATGACTAGCACTGCCTTGCTGCAATATATTTACTGTTTTGTTGCTGCCACTTAGATTTATTTCAGCGTAGTGTCCGCCACTGTCTTTCTGTTCAATTTGTACAGAGTTGCTGTTGTTATCAACTGTGGCATACATACCTTTGCCGCCGCCTGTACTTTGTTGTGTAAATGTAGTACTGTTATTATTACCGTTTATACTTGCCTCTATATAATTAAGTTGTGTAGACGAATTAGATGACTGCGTTACGTTTGCTGTATTACTACTTCCTGTTGTGTTTACTTCTGCATAATTTTTACGACCAGTTTGCGTAACTGTTGTTGTGTTATAATTGCCAATTTGTGTTATAGTAACGGCATTGTCTCCAGTTGGGTTAGCTAACCAACTGCTGGCCCTACTAGTAAAACCTGCGTTGGCACTAAAAGGAGCACTTGATCCTCCACAACAGAATTCAGGTGGTGGAGGTGACGAGCTGCTGCTTGGTGTTTCTGTTGCTGTTTGCCCAGATGCTAAAGGCTGTGTAGAATAGTTTGCGTCAGCATAAGCATTGGCTTGTTCAATGGTGGGGTTCAGCGTACCAGTCCAAGTAACGCCGCCAGTTCCGCTCATACCTAAGCTGCCACTAAACAGTTGTCCTGTGTTGTTGTCTGTTCCCACAAAGAAAAAGTAATCAGGACCCATGTTGACAATTTTGCCTGTACCAACTGTTCCTGCTAGTGTGCCGTTGCTGTTATAAACATTAGCAGTATAAGGATAACTGCCGTTACCACTTAATGTAAACTGTACATACTGTCCTGGTTGCCAAGTCCACATTCCACTTGTCCAAGGAATCTTATACATGGTTCCAGGATTCTTGCTGTAGATCTGGCATGTGGTCGTGTTCAAACATGCGCTGACGTTCCATTGCGAGTCAGCGATTTGATATTGTCCAAACTTAATATCTGTTAAGTCTGCATATGCTGCTGTTGGTAAGACTAAAAACAACATTGCAAATAAAAATCTTTTTACCTGTTCCATTGTCTCACCGTAACCACTGTGGTCCCATCACCAACTGTTCTTGTTTCAATGTCATTAGAGTTCACGCTTACTTTATAAGTTACGTTATCAAAACGCTCGCCTGTACGAATGCTAATAACGTTACCACGATCCTCGTCATATTTGTAATAATAGTTTCTACCCTTTGTGTTTCCGCACTCGTTAAACGGGTAGCAGTTGTTTGTGTCTACAGGAACAACAGGAGGAGCTGTTTCTAAGGATGCAAGTAATTTAGTTTCTGCTTCGCTTTGGTATCTAAATGCACTCTGCCTATGCGTTTCTCGTTCATGATCATCGTCTTTTTTGTTATTTTTTTTATCGTCTCGCTCTTGTTGTGCTTCTACAATTGCTTCTGGTAGTTTTAAGATAGCATCATTAGTGGCTACTGAAGCCATATCCATAGGAACTTGCACAGGGGGTATTGGTGCTGTGTTTGCATCTGTAACATAGGTTGCAGTAAACGGCTGATTTAATATCACACTGCCCACTGCTGTTAGCACTTCAATTTGTCCTGTTGCACAATTTCCCATAATTTCGAACTTGCGTAGATCATCTTCTGTGGTACAACTAGGCAATAATACTACCATACTTTTACCTGTTTCATCAACTGTCATAGCAAAATCAGTACCACGAACAGCAACCGTTGCTGTAGGTGTTTTTATGTCTACACCTTGTCTATGTGTTTTAGCAATCTGTCCACTAGTATAACGTACTGTACCTAGCGCAACTTTTAGTCCTATCTTACCTGCATCACTGCGCTGAGGATCGTAGACAAAATCGTCAATGAGCAAACGACTGTTTGCAGTAATTTTAACGTTAGTATTATCAACAAATCTAATTTCAGTATCTGTCTGTGATCCAACTATGATTAAATCGTTGCTTTCAATGGTGCTAGTTTTTTTCAAAATAGAAGTCGTAGATGATCTAGTCATCTGCGCATGGTTTCCATCTAGCCGAACTACATCGCCAATCTTTGCTTCAGCTACATTTGAGAATACCAGTACAAGGAGTAGTACCCATAGCTGTTTCATCACATGCCTGTATTAATTGTAACTGTGTTAGAGTTGCCATTGGTATTGATCCAAACTGTAGTATCAACAGTTCCGTGTTGAGTTACTGTATGAGTATTGCTAGTTCCTGTTACTGTTGCAGTTAGGTGATGGCCTCCGCCAGCACTTGCACCACTCATTGTGTTAGTAAAGGTGTTTGAATCGCCAGTAATAGTGATATTGGCAGTGCTATTGTCAGTTTGAATATTCTGAGTTACAACATTGCTATTACCAGTGATTCCTAATGTATTAGTAATGGTATCACCTTTAATTGTTTGAGTAACTGTGTTTAGGTTACCCTGTATTGTAGTTGTGCTGGTTACGTTAGTACATGCTGTACTACTGTCGCCACAGGTCATTGTTACAATGTTAGTGTCGCCAGTAATGTTCTTAACAATAGTGTTAGTGTCACCTATCACAGTATAATCAATCTCGTTACTGTCGCCAGTTTGAGTTGTTGTCATAGTGTTTGTAGAACCAGTAATAGTAGAATGATTAGCTTCTGTTCCAACTCTGTTGAGTGACCCTACTTGAGTTATTGTTACTGTATTGGTATTACCTATCTGTTCTATATAAACAGAGTTATTTGCTAGTGCAGATGCAGATGTACCAAGTGCAATAAGAACTCCTGTTATAGTTATAATTTTTTTCATTTTAGTGCCCCCTTGCGTTAGCTTTTACATTGGTTTAGGAGGAGTAACTTTACTCTCTTCCTTTTTTGGTGCTTCTAGTTTTTCTTCTTTCTTAAAACCCCAATGACCTTTTTCTGCACCATCTTTAATCAATTCAAAAACTGCTGCTCTTACTGCTAACTGAGTAGCATAGTTCATTGACTCGTTTCTTGCTGCGCCTGATTCTAACTCAAACGCTTTTGTGCCTAGTTCATAAAATTTTATAATGCCTAGTCTGTCTTGTACACTTGCAACTGTTTTCTTTACTAGAACGGACGACAGCACTTCACCTGTTGAAACGCTAATAGCCCTTAGACTAATAACTATCTCGTCTTGACGGTATTCAGTGCTTGCGCCGATGCCCAATAGTCTTGCACCATTGCCGCCTGAGATTGTATTAGAATCATATCCAACAATGCCGCCCTCTAGCAGTATACCTGCAAATAGCATTGGTGGTAGTGGTTGAGCGTCCTTGCCCTGGTATAACTCGCGCATTTGGCGAATCAACTGACGCTCTTTCACTAGGTTGTCTAAGCCCCCACGTTCTACAACTTTAAACCATGTTCCGCCTCCAATCTCCTGTAGGCTGTTTACAAGATAATTGTCTGCACCTTGTGTTACAGCACTAGAAAGACTAGCAACGTTTTGTTGTGCTTTTCTTTGTCCAGTTAGATCTCTAAAGTTATAAACAGCAACGGTCAAAGGTGGCTGGCCTGGCTTCTCAAGTTTTTCTTCTACTTTTAAATCTATTTGTACCTGTTGTGGTTGTTCCCATGTTCTTAACTTAGTGGTGTTTATGTTTGCACAGCCACCTAACATCATGGTACTAACTAATGATGCAATTAAAAGTTTTTTCATGGTTGAATCCATCCAAAATCACCAATAGGGACTGTTACTGTGGTAATGTTTCCAGCATCGTCAGTGATATTCAATGTAATAACTGTGCCGTCGCTAGTGTAACTAATAGTGCCGCCGTTAAATCCAAAATTACCATTTACCTGTGTGCCTACACCTTCAAACAGCTTTTCTGTAATTTGTCTTGCTAATTCGTTATAAATTCTTGATTCTAAATTAGCAACGAAGCGAGCCATGGTAGTATTTTTGGCTTCGTTTTCTGCTTTAATTTCTGCTGCTTTTTTTTCTGCTGCTAGAGCTAGTTTTCTACTTAATTCTTGTGTATAAATTGTCATAGTATGGCTACTATAACCCATACCGCTAAAGGAAGGGTTATTAAACTGCCATACCATCTCAGTTGCTTGGACAGAAGTCGCCAGCAGCAGAACAGATAGTGCTAGTATTGTCCTTTTCATATTGTCCCTCATTTAGAGTTCTCATGCGAACTCCACACTATTATTTAAGTGGTATTAGAAAGACATTTACTGAGCTGTTAATAAGATAGTTTTAGGTTGTTGGTAAACTAAAACTAAACTTGCCTTTAACCTGTGTACCGCTATAGCCGTTAGACTCTATCTTGGCTTTATCTTGGAAGTTAGGTGGATATACCACATTAATAGCTTTTAGTACAGCATCTTCGCCTTTAACACTAACAGCACTTTTGGCTTGAACCATAGCAGAACTGTTTAGGAATGAACGAATAGCTTCTCCAAAGTCAATCTTAGAATCAGTGTTGATATGCTGTGCTACTAGATGTGCTGTTCTTGCTAGACACAAGAAACTAACATAGCTGCCACTCTTATAACCACCCATTAAGAATAGGCGTTTTAGAGCAGGTGGTACTTTGTTTAGATCGTTTGGTAGTGGTTTTTTAATTACTACGTTGGGATTTGCAGGATCACCGTCTAGTTTATACTTTGGATCTCTTGCATTTTTAACTGCTTCTGTTAATGCACTTGCTTCATCGTCACTGATTAAATTATAACGCTTTGCAAGTGTAATTGGCTGTGTTAGCCCAGACTCTTCTCTGCATATATCTAGTACGGCTACTGCTTCTGGAAACTTTTGAATATATGCTTGACCTGTAGGATTCTGTGCAGCTTCTTCTTTTGCTTTCCAAATGTTAGTAATAGTTGCTTTAGCACCCTGCTTGCCCTTATGGCTAACACCTAGGCTGATTTTTCCTTTTACAATAAAACAATCAATTAGGGGATTGTTTTGATCTGGTGGAAAAACAATCATTGAGCCTTCTAACCTGTCACCTTTATATACATCTGCAACAGCCTTATCTAGCTGTCCAGTAACCGCACTGTGTCCGCTAATCATTGCAACAGGTGCTAGTACTTCGCAGAAGTCGTCCTGCAATGCGCTAGACATAGGTGCTCCGCCTCGCCAAACAACAGGTTGTCCTGCTGCTGCTTGGTTTAACGACTCAGATAGCATTTCGCCTTTTTCGTGCGCTGATACTGCTTTAATAAGATTTGGAATTGTTCTTGCACGGTTATCAGCAACACCAACTTGTCCTGGTTGTAGAGCTGCTTCTGCTTTTACTGCACTGCTTTTTCCGCCTGCTGATAAACCTAAGAACTGTTTAACTTCTTTATCTAGTATTGTATTGTTAGGACTTTTCTTTTGGAAAAACTTTCCAATGATTTTTTCTTCGCCTTCGTCAGATGCAAATACAGCAAAAGCAAAGCTCTTGCCTCTACCTGGCTGATTAATCCAAGTAACTTTGTTTGTATCTTTATTTGTTACAGTATCTATTGCAGCTTGAAGTTCGTCTGGAGTGGCAAACTGATCAGCATTTGATGGAAACTCCCAGTTCCAACTTTGAAACTTGAATTCTTTTCCATCTGTATCAACATAGGCTTCGCCAGGTCTTGCTGCTTTAAGACCGCTACCTTCTATGATAAATTCAAAAAATCTCATGTGTTCTTCCCTAACTTGTAGTATTTATGCTATTTTAGGGAATAACATATCACGACAGAATAGATCTACTGCTTCTTCGTCTAGTCCTAAACTTTTCATTACACGTGGGGTATGCGGGTTTTGTTGCTGATTATGTGCATAATAGTTTTGTGCCGCTTTAACTAGTTCGTATTCCCCAGATCCTGAAAATCCTGGTACTTCTTCCATATAGGAATATAAATTATGTAGAGCTAGATCAATAATTGCTGCTGCTTCTTCTTCAGTATTTACATTACCTGCGGCAAGCATACTATCACTAAAGATGTTACGAGCCCATTCAGGTAACTCACGCTTCTTGCTAGGAATAAAGTCTGCTACTGCTTCCGCATAACCTTGCATCATTGGATGATTATCTGTAGCACTGGCACTAAAATCTAAAAATGCACCTGTCATTTTGTTTGCACCAGCAATAACATCAAATCCAAATATAGGTGCATCGTTGTTTAGTTGCGGCATTACAGTTACATGCATCATCCATAAGCCTTTGCTATCTCTAGCATCAACTACATCAATGTGAGCTCTACGAATGTGATCGTTATGCCAAGTGCGATTAATCCAACTGCCGTTAGGATCGTTAAATTCATCAAGACCTGGCTCAACATACTCTGTTGCATATTGATCAAATATTTTGATAATTTCATTTTGACACTCAATTAACCGATCCCATAACACGCTCATTGTTTTATTTCGTCCATTTGTTGAAACATTTTAGTTGCAAAGTCAAAACAAATCTTAGCTTCTTCTGCCATATTGTCGTTGAGTTTTTCTCGAATACGATCTTTTAAAACTCCTGTATCTTCGTCAAACTTGTAAAGTCTTCCTTCACCAGGCACACGTTTTGCAATCATTTGACCGCCACTTAAATCTCCCATATGGCGAACATACAAATGTGCCATCAGTTTTTCAGGATCGTCTTTAATTGTCAACAAGTGATCCATGTATTCTTTTACCACAGGTAAAAGCGGAGGTTGGTGAGGGTTAAACTCTGCCCATATTTCCTGATAGTCTGCATGTATTTTAGGTGCTTGTCTAAAATCTACTAAACCATGAAGCATTGCAAATGTTTCTAACAAATTATATTGAGGATGTAGATTAAAAAGAAAAGTACCGTATCTCTTTTTAGAGATGTTGCCCGACATTAATTCTTTTACAAACGCTTGTCGTTCTGCATTTTTATGGTGTTCCCATGTTAGGTCTTTTAAATTACTCATTCTTGCTCTATCTTTACTCTCAGCGGAAATCCTCGATTTCTGCTAGCATTAACAGTTTCTTCTGCTTTTTGTTCTGCTATTTCCCAATAATAAGATCCTGCAACTGCTGCACCTTCTGTATGGATGGTCATGGTTAAGTTAATAGCTGAATCCTGTGAATGTTTATAAATTTTTTTTAATACTTCAACTACCCATTCCATAGGAGTAACATCATCATTTAACATAATGACATTATATTTTTTTGGTTCGGCGGATTTCTTTTTGATTTTTTCGTCAATTTTTATATCTTCAATAACTTCTGTACTCATCTAAATCTCCTAGAATGGGGGAGGGTTTCCCCGTCCCCCTAGACTTAATTACTTGCTGTCTGCTTCAACTTCGTCAAAAAGCTGTCCTAATTCTACAGTTTGACCTGCATTAATAGCAATCTTCTTAGGCTGAAGTGCTTCAGGAACTTCACGCTTTAAGTGAATATTTAACATACCCAATTCAAGTGTGGCACCTTCTACTTCTACATGATCAGCAAGTGTGAACTCTCTACGGAAGTTGCGTCCGCCAATTCCTTTGTGTAGGTAGTTTACATTTTCTCCTCCTTTAGGAGCAGTACCTTCAATACGTAGAATGTTTTGTTCTTTAGTAATATCTAAGTTATCCATACCAAAGCCAGCAACTGCAAGAGAGATCATATACTCGTCTTGATTAATCTGTGCAATGTTGTATGGGGGATAACCTTGTGATGTTGAATTAGCAAATTGTCTTTCTAATTCATTAAACATTCTATCAAAGCCAATGGTTGCTCTGTGGAATGAAGGTAGGTCTAGAGTTGTTAGTCTTGTCATTTTGTTTTCTCCTTTATAAAAAGCAAGTTAACGTTTGAGCCCTTTCGGCGCTCATGTTTATTTATCATTTGCCAATTGTACTCTTTTCATAAACGGCGTTATGTGTTTGGGTACAACGAACAAATGTTGTGCATTTGCTAAGTTGTTTTAGCGTCTTAGCGCCTGCGTATGTACAGGTGGATCTAACACCCCCGAGAATCTCTTGTACTGTATCAGCTACGGATCCTTTGTAAGGTACTAGAACCGTCCTGCCTTCTGACGAGCGATAATCTTTCAACCCGCCAAAATGCTTTTCGTTTGCGCTTTTACTACTCATACCGTAGAATTGTACAAACTTTTTTGTTTCTACTATTTCTTCACCAGTTTCATAATGTATTTCACTAGTTTTAAATGCTCTGTTGATTATCTCGCCGCCACCTTCATTGTGACCAGCGAGCATACCACCAAGCATTACAAAGTCGGCCCCGCCCGCAAAAGCCTTAGCAACATCACCAGGGCAGGTACAACCACCGTCAGCAATAATATGACCCCCAAGGCCATGAGCGGCATCAGCGCACTCAATAACAGCACTGAGCTGTGGATATCCCACACCTGTTTGAAGACGAGTAGTACAAACACTGCCAGGCCCAATGCCAACTTTAACAATGTCTGCTCCTGCAAGAATAAGTTCTTCAGTCATTTCTCCTGTTACTACATTTCCAGCGATGATTACAATGTGCGGAAAAAGATAACGAACTTCACGAACATGCTCTGCAAAGTGTTCACTATATCCATTTGCAACGTCAATGCACAGGTATTTTAGATTGTATTGTACCTTATCGTATACAGCGCATAGCTTTTCAAGATCCGCTGCACTAGATCCAATACTCATTGCTACATGTTTAGTCCTTGTTACAGTGAAATCCTCGCCACTAAAATAGTCAACAAGTTCTTCAATACTGTATGTTTTAATGAGACAGGTAAACAAGCCTAGACTTCCAAGTTTGTCTCCCATTTCAAACGTGCCAACTCCATCCATGTTGGCGGCTATAATAGGAATGCCTTCGTAATGATGGTCCTCCCAATTTTCATGTTCAAATTCTGGAGAATAATTTCGAAATGCAAATTTACGAAATAAATCTACTTCCTTACGTGAACCCAAGGTGCTACGCTTTGGACGAATAAGTACATCCTTATAGTCCAATTTAATGTCGGTTTCTAACCTCATTATTTCCTCGTTTTCTTAGTATAAGGATTTGGTGATAGCTCATCTTCTCTTGCTTGTTTTTTGAGCCACCTAGATCGAGCTGCGGCTTTTGCCTTTTTTCTTTTAATACTTGGCTTTTCGTAGAATTCTCTTTCTTTTAGCT
>Ga0222714_10001642_pt1 | contig 25015 bp, 26 predicted proteins | sample C33_3DmetaG_FD_165048 | JGI IMG/M metagenome (GOLD analysis project Ga0222714, IMG submission 165048) | Estuarine water microbial communities from San Francisco Bay, California, United States - C33_3D | ecosystem: Environmental > Aquatic > Marine > Unclassified | place: USA: California...
AAGTATGCGTAAAGGTCGTGGTGTTAGATGTGTGAAAGCCCCTTGTCCCAGCGACGAAATGGGTATTATGGTTGATGCTATGAATAAGAAAAAGTTAGACAAAGCGTTTATGAAAGGAAAAGGTATTACAATTGCACTATCTCCAGAGGAATTAAACTGTAATAAGACTGAAATGAAAGGCGAAGGTATTTTTGGAAGATGGGGAGATAAGGTAATGAAAAAACTTGGTGTAAAAGATATTGCTTACAAAGTAGGTGATATTGCTAAGCCCTTTGTAAAAGATGCGTTGAAAAAGGCAGCCGTAGCTATTCCTATGGCTCTCGGTCAGCCAGAATTAGTGCCTCTTGGAATGATTGCAGCCAATATTGGAAGTAAATATTTAGATAAGCCGAGTGATTTTCAAAGACCAGCAGAAAAAGCGATAAAGGTAATTCAAGGTAAAAAAGATTTTATGGAAGCGGCAGTAGAAGAAGGACTACCAGCTATGGCTAAATCAACTATTAATGATTATATCCAGAGGTATGGTTCTCAAGTATTAGAACAAGCAGTCCAAAGTGCAAAACAAAATCTCGGTTTAGTTAGACCAAATGAAAACAGCCCATATAATTATGCTGCCGTTGCTGGAAATGGTATTTATAGTCGTGGCGGTTGTTGCGGAGCTGGATTAATGGCTGGTTCTGGCTTAACTGGTGGCTCTGCTTTTGTAGGACAAGGTATTTATGCTGGTTCTAATAGAGTAATTGGAGGTCAAGTAGGAGAACACAAGAAAGGTATGATTGATTTAAGACACCCAGCGATGAAGTCCAGAGCCGATTTGGAAGATGTCAAACGAAAGGTTAATCAATATTAATTATTTTTATTTATCTAATATATATATAAATGATTAATGGCGGAGCTATAAGTGCCAAAGACTTACAACTATTATTAAACGAGAGTTATGAAAAAAGAGAACAAGATGTAGGTGATTATGAGATTGATAAAGATTTATCCAATCTTACAACAAAGGTATTTAAGAAAAAAGGAACTGATGAAGTTTTTATAGTGCATCGTGGTTCTTATGATAGAAAAGATTGGATTGCTAATTTTAATTACTTACGCAGAGGATACTATAATGATGATAGATTAAAACAAGCTAGAAAGATACAAAAAGCGACAGAAGATAAATATGGTGCTAACAATGTATCTACTTTAGGACACAGTAAGGGTGCGAAGGTAGCAGAGGAAGTTGGTGGTAATTCAAAAGAAATAATCACCTTAAATAAACCAACCCATATCACGGATATATTTAGAAAAGTTCCAAAGAACCAAACCGACATAAAAACAAGTGGCGACCCAGTATCTCTACTAAGACCATTACAGAGAGGAAATAAACCAGTTATTTTGGAAAGCGACACATCAAACCCTATAACAGAGCATAAATTAGGTGTATTAGATGATGTTGATGATGTATATGGAAAGGGAGTTAGTTTTAGTAGAGAAGAAGAAGCAGAACGAAGAAACCGTTTAACACTTGAAATAAATGCACTTATGAACCGTTATAGACAATTAAATTATATAGGACTATTACAATCATGGGAAAGAAGCGGAAGACTTCCACAACAATTTAGAGAAACGAGAATAAGAATAAATCAATTAGCAACCGCTTTTACAGACCACATATTACAAATACAAATATTATATTCTGGAAGACTAACACGACAGAAATATATAGATTTAGAGATGCACCTTGATAGTGCTAATGAGGTATTACGAAGACTTGAAGAGGCTGTAAATAGTATTGTAATTCCAGCATACGCACAATTAGCAGAACCTACACCATTAGCAGTAGCGACCCCTATAGATGATGAGGACGAAACAGAAGCAGTAGAAGCAACACCAATCCAAACTCGTGGTTATGGTCTATTTAGAAAAAAAATATATAATCGTTAATATATATATATATGGAGGACATAACCACAGAAGAAATAAGAACAACAAGAGGGTTGTGGAACGCATTTGTAAAAATGATTGTATGTTTATGCACCATAACATCTGTAGCATTCTGTATAACTGGTGGTTTTTAATCAAAAACTAATAAACAACTTTAAAATAAATGGAAAATAATAAATAATAATATGAATATTTATATTATTATCTAAAAACTAATAGAATACTATTTAATTTCAGTTAGATTATGTAATAGAAATGAATTAAAATATTTTAATTATCTTTAATACATATTATTTCATCTATATTATGACTTATATACTTAATTTTCATATAATTATCTCATTTTTCATCTATATATATCATTATATAGAGTATTATGTAATGATATGCTTACTTTTTAGATAAACCTTATATATTCTTGAACTCTATAATCTTATATTTTATACCTTCTTGTATTAATATATTAGCATTATTATCACTTGTAGCATTTATTCGTCTAATTCGTAGTCTAAAACGAACTGGTCTAACATCATCATAAATTATAAAGTAATTATTATTTACTATTATATTCTGTCCGCTATGGCGTGTAATGCCAAAGTTTCTTGTTTCATAATCTATATCGTTAATTATTAGAGTTGAATCACCATTAATTTTTTGCACTCCCTCTGCATTAGTATCTACTCGAACATCTGTAAAAACTGCTGTTATATCAAATGTAGAACTACGGAACTTTTGGTAATATAAAAACTCTTGTGTTGTATAACTTTCATCATCGGTTAATAATACTGGAGACACCGCTAAATCAAAATTATATAATGTTATTTTAGGGTAATCGTAAATCTGTAAATATCTATTATCATTCTGTAATACATTTAATATATCTGTATTCGTTCCTCTATAGTCATTTACATTAAAAGGTAAGGTTGAGACATTTTCATTTAATATTCGTGGTGGATTATATGCACTCATACTATATATATATTATCTAACTATATTATAAAAATATGTCTAACAAAAATGATGTTAAGAACTTTTATGAGATAATCCCAAAGGAGTTTTTAGACAATAACCCAAACCATAATTATGGTAAGACACACTTATTTAACCTACCACATAGGTCAGTAGCGATTGGTTCTTCTGGTTCTGGAAAAACTAATTGGTTATGTAATTATTTAGAGCGGTTATGTAGTGGTAAAGGCTCATACGCACATATATATGTAATATGTAAAGATGATAGTGAGCCACTCTATAAATATTTAGCAACATTATCCGATTCAATCATGGTGAAAGAGGGACTGCAACATATTCCAAAATTAGATGATATAGACAAAAAGGTTAATACTCTTGTTATTATAGATGATATGGTTTTAGACAAAGACCAGAGTAGAGTTGAAAAATATTATATGATGTGTAGAAAAAAAAATGTGTCGATTATATATTTAAGTCAAAGCTATTACAGAGTTCCTAAGTTCATTCGTGTAAATGCTAATGAACTCATACTTATTAAAGTTCCAAGCGAGAGAGATTTAAAATTAATATTGAGTGAAAGTGCTATGGGTATTGACAAGGAAGTTTTATTAAGAATGTATAATGATTTAACGAAAGAGAAGTTTAATGCTCTCATCATAGATTTTAATGCACCACCAGAGAAAAGATATATACATAATTTTATGGAAATTGTTGATGTTGATAAATATAAGTAAAGTCCCAAGTCCCAGCGTCCCACCCTTTTTAAAGAAATCTATATATCTTTTCTTTTCTTTTTAAAAATATTAAACTCTTTAAAAAAGAGGTTCTTGTGGGACTTTCTATAAAAAAGGGACTTGTCATTTATTTAGGAAAATATTTTAAAATTAAGTTTAATATATATATAAAAAAATCTTATATATATATATAGGAATGACAAGCGTTATTAAAGAAGCATTAAAGAAACGAAGAGATACTCTGTCAGCTAGTAGTTTAACGACTTATGGAAGCGTATTGTTTAATTTACACAAAAAACTATACGGTAGTGATGTTGATTTAGATAATTTTAAAAAGGTTGATGAAATCATTACAGCTTTAAAGGAACTACCGCCTAATAAATGTAAGACAACCTTATCTGCGTTGGTAGTTTTAACTGACAATATGAAATATAGAGAGGCGATGTTAGATAAGATAAACGCTCATAATGTTGAAACCAAAAAACAAGTAAAAAACGAAAAACAAGAGGCATCATGGGTTAGTAAGGAGGTGATTGAAGATAGATTTAATGATTTAAAGAAAGATGCAGAGGCGTTGTATAAGAAATCAAAATTAACGATTGACGACTTACAAAATATACAACAATTTATTATTTTAGCATTAATGGGGGGTATGTTCGTTGCACCAAGAAGAGCAGAATATACAAAACTCAAAACCAATTCTATTGATAAAAAAAATGATAATTTTATTGATAAGAACAATTTTGTTTTTAACTCATTTAAAACAAGCAAGTTCTACGGACAACAAACATTAGCAATTCCACCAGCATTAATGAAAATAATAAAAAAATGGTTGTCGGTAAATCCAACCGATTATTTATTATTCGATAATAACTATAATGCTCTTACAAATATTACATTCAATCAAAGAATTAACCGCATTTTTGGAAAGAAGGTAGGAGTAAATGGTTTAAGACACACTTTTTTAACCGAGAAACATGGAGACAGTATTGAAAAAGATAAGATAATAGCAAAAGATTTAGCTGACATGGGTTCATCTATAGCACAAAAAGAAGTTTATATAAAAAAAGACTAATTGTATTTATTTAGGAATAATTAATTAACCATTAATTCGTTTATTAATTATTTTATTTTCTCTCTATATATTATAAAATGAGTTGTGTTATTGGAGCAAAAAAGTCTATGGATTTAAAAATGGGTTTAAAAAATGAAATTGTAGTAAAACCTATGATTGAAGAATATTTCGATATGCAAGTAAGAAACACAAAAGAAACCGTTGGAAAATATTGTGTGTATGATTATGAGAGTATTGATTGTTTAACTAGATATGAATTGAAATCAAGAAGAGTTATGAGTTATGCTTATGATGAGGTTTTTATTTCAACAAGAAAAATCAAAAAGGGATTTAAAGAGGGTTGTCGTCTTGTCTTATTGTTTTTATTTAACGATGGGTTATTTACTATTGATTACAACCAATATATATTTAAGAAGTTTAGGGTTGGTAATATTACGATTGAAAGAGATGGGAGATACGAAGATGATGAGGTTGTATATATTCCAAACAATTTATTAACCAAGATAAATGTATAATATAAAAAATAATATATATTTCTATATTATATAAATGGCTACTACTGGAAAAGCATATAATCCACCACGAGAAACTGGAATATTATTTAATTCTGTAGATTACAAAGATGAAAATGACAACATTATTACAACAACCGAAGCATTACAAAGATATAGATTTAATGCTACTGGTTCTGGAGAAACATCATCGGCGTTATTAAATGACTTAGCAACCAACGAAGGAATAGAGTTCCAAAAAACGGTTAATGATACAACAATAGCGTCTATTGGTGCAAGTAGAACGGACTTTAATATCAATAGTAATACAAATGTATTCATAGGAGGTAATCAAGGCTCAATAAATAATAATATTCAATTCAATTTAAATAGTAGTATTCAAAATATTAACACCCTTACTTGTGCTAATGGTTTTACTGGTGATTTAACTGGTAAATCAACAAGTTCTAATACTGCGGTTAATGCGTTAGACTGCGACCCTAACCAACCAAATATTACAACTTTAAATAATGCTACTAATGTTCGGTGTATGGATTTATCAGTAGCTAATAAATTAACTGTTCCTAATTTAGAAACGAATGCTGTGAAATGGAATGGCGTGGATAATACATTCGATACTACAAGAAAATTACAAGCTCCATTTGTGGGTAATAGAATACAAGGAGCTTCAAGTGCTTCTCAAGGCAATAATATTATTTTTCAAGGGGATAGTGGTATTTGTGGTATAAATGATAGTAATTTGTCTGGAGAAGCACCGCAAATAGCTATTGAAATTATCTCAAACAACAGACCTTCATTTTCTATATCAAAAGGAGGCTCTGGTAATTCTGCTAATCATTATGTATCCTCAGCTCTTAGACATAGATACGATTATACTTCTTCTTTTGGTGATATCCCATACGCCAATGTAGGCACTCATAATTTAGAGTTTCAAGAAATCTTAGATTATGTTAATGATGAGCCAAGATTTAGACTAAACGCACAAGGCAAATGGCTGTCAGCGGTCGCTGGATGGCTTCAAGTAAATATTAATTTTATAGATATTCAACCTCGTTATGTTAATGAGAACGGAACTACTGGAAGAATAACCTATCCAGAGAACTTGAAGGTTTATGGCACTTTTTCTGGTGGCACTAAAAGTTTCGAGATAGACCACCCATTAGATAATAGTAAAAAATTGTTTCATATAGCAATTGAAGCTCCAAGAGTAGAGAATATGTATCAAGGTGTTATAACTCTTTTAGATGGATATGGTGAGGTAAATATGGATATTTTTTCAAAATTGTCTGTTGGAACTTGGATTATTATTAATCATAATGCTTGTTCTTTTGTGTCTAATACAACATCTTTTAAATCTGTTAGGAGTAGCATTCAAGATGGAATATTAAGAGTATATTGTGAAGATGAAACCAGTAATGATATTATTTCTTGGATTGTTATAGCAGAAAGAAATGATGATGAAATTAAACAAGCAATCAATACAGACGAAAATGGTAGATTAATAACAGAGTTTATACCTATAAGCCCAATATCACCAGAGGAAGAAGAATATATGAAAAAAGAGAGGGAAGAATATGAATGAGCTATGTTTTTGTAAATATTTATAATATAATTTTATAGTTATATATTATAAATGGATAGTGGAATAGCTTATAATGCTCCAAGAAAACATATTGTATTTAACAGTTTAGATTATTATTTAGAGAATGATAAAACCTTAACTTATTTAGAAGCTGATAGTTTATATACAAAAAACACGGATATGCCCCTATCTTATGCTGATATGATAGACCACTTTAATGATGATTTAAACTTACAGTTCTCATCAAACGGTTCTGTTTCAAATACAATCACATCAACTACAGACAATATGTATATTTTAACTTATGATAATACGAAAACAGTTCATCTAAATGAAAACACTACTATTATTGGAAATGACATGGTAGCACCGTCGGCAAATAGTGCATCATTTATAGGTAATTTAAGTGGTAATTCAACAAACACAACTACAAGTGATTATGCTAATACGATTACTGGTTCTACACAAAGCTCAATAATTCAAGCTCAAAATGTAGGACAAATTGGTTCTCTTCCAGATTTATTTTTAAATGATAATTCTTTAATTGTTAATTCATCTGGTTATGTATCTAAAGAAGACGCATCTACTATTGATGCCGAAACTGTATGGATTAAAGGGGGCGTTGCTTTAACTGATAGTGTTTCACCATTTTCATCAACCGACCCATGGAGAAGTCTTTATGGGAGTCAAAAATCTTTTCGTGCATATTTAAGACCATTAACACCAACCAGTCCTCAACAAACAGTTCCACATTTAGAGTGTGGTTATTTATATAGTGGTGGTAATAAAACCGTGTCTTATTGTGATTTAAGACACAACCTTCATTCATATAACGGCTGGGTCAGTAATATCAGTTTAGTAGCATCACCTACCAGCGCTCGTTGGGACTTCTGGACTCATCACGATAAAACTGCTAAATCTTTTACATTAAGAAAACAGAAACCAGCTATAATTAACCCTATTGTTCTATCAAAAGCGTATGTTCCAAATGTATCCACCACTTCTTTTGTCCCAGTATTGGAGTATGGTTCTTCAAATGATTCAATATCATTAGTTCTTGATAATGCAAGCATCGTTTTTTCAGTTCCAGAACCGAAAGCATTTACTATCAATCACCCTATTAAAAAAGATTATAGTGTGCGTCATTCTTGTGTAGAAAGTCCCAGATTCGACAATATTTATCGTGATAAGATTACTTTGTTAAATGGTGTAGCAGAGATAAATCTTGATAATCATTTTAATATGATGGAAGGCACATTTGTATCATTAAATAGAGAGTTTAGCATTTATACATCAAACGAAACATCTTTTACAAGGTTGAAATCTTATCTTGATGGTAATGTATTACATATTATAGCAAAAGAACCTACAAATGATAATGTTTCTTTCATGGTAATAGGAGAAAGACAAGACGACACTATATTTAATCTTCCAATCACAAATGATAATGGAAAACTAATTTTAGAAAGGAGTAAATAATCTATTTTTTTATATGTATATATTATATAATAAAATGGCTCTGTATTTAAAACCGTATGCTATTAATCAAGCATTTAATACAAAAGATTATCTCTTAAACGATACTAAACTAACGAAAAGGGAAGGAAATATTTTATTCGTGCAAAAAGCCCTTGAGGGAGCGTCTTGGGCGGATTTTTTAGAGTATGTTCGTGATACTTACGGTATTCAATTCTCTCTAACAATTGGTTTAAATTATACTGTAATTACTATAATAGAAGATGTGGATTTAAAAATAAATCTTATCGACAAAGTTGGTAGTGCTAATCTTAATATTAACAATTGTATAATATCACGAACTAATTTAACGGCTACTCAAAGCATATTCGCCAGTCAATTTATCGGTGATTTAACTGGAACATCTGGAACATCATTTACTTCACCTACAGCTACAAATTATACTCCTCCCTCTGGTATTGATACATCTATTTATAATTTTAATTATACTGGTGGGACGACATTTACTTTTAAAAATAATGTTTCAGTAGCATCTGCTATTCTAAGTGTTTTAAGCACCACTTTTCTTGACATCACGAATACATGTGCTTTAACCGATTTAAATACTATTAAAACGATTACTGGAACAGCTCCAACGATTAATTGGTTTAGTAATGATATAACGCAGTTGTATTCCAATCCAGACGAATATTTTAATGTCTATATATATGATGACAGTTCCGTTCATAACAACATTCCTTATAATTATTTAGGATTAGGCAATTTTCAAACCATACAAAAAACAAAACCGTTTGCTTATTTCGGTCAATATGATGACCGTAAATATGATATAGGTTCTAATGACAGACCCTTCCTCCGTGTTGATACTAATAGTAATACATCGCAATTTTGCACTATTTCTTTTGGTTCGTCATCGGATAGGGCATCACTAACAAGGGGGGTCATAATCCAACAACTCCGATACGATATTTTAAGATGGACTTATTCATTTTATTCTGGCAGCACACAAGAAGCTTTTATGTGTAGTTTTTATGATACCCAAAGAATTGATATCCATTATGCCTCCATAAAATATGTTAGATGTGAGAAAGGCTTTACTGTAAATGGAGCAAAGACTTTTGAAATAATCCACCCCAAAGATGAAACAAAAAAATTGAGACACGCTTGTGTAGAGGGTAGTGAGGTTAAGAATATTTATCGTGATACTGTAAATGTGTCTGGTTCTTGTATAATTAACCTTGACGAGCATTTTAATATGACTACTGGAACAATAACAGCTCTTAATAAAAATATGTCTGTATCTGTTTGTAATAATGCAACTTTCGATAATGTAATTGGATATTTAGAGGGTTCTATTTTACATATTGAAGTTGAAACAGATGAACCAACCACCATATCATTTATCGTATTCGGCACAAGACAAGACGATGCTATTAAAAGGTCTTCGTGTGTTGATGAAAATGGCGACCTCATTACAGAGTTTTATAGTAAGAATGATAATGAATAAATATAGCATATATATATAGTCATGGAAACAGAATGGTTCGACGATATTGAATTATTATGTAATCAGATAAGAGAGAATTGTATTGTATTGGATAAACTGCATAAGAAGCAATATTTTTTTTTTAAATCTAAATTAAAATATTTTAGAATACCAAGCATTATATTAAATGGTTTTAACTCGGTTCTTGCAGTATCTATGGCGAGTTATGTAGGACAAAGCATAGCCTCTACAACCACATGTGCTATTTCTTTATTTATAGCAATTTTAGCATCAGTAGAAGTTTATTTAAATCTCCAAAAAAATATGGAGAATGAATATACTTCCTCGAAAGAGTATTACTTATTAGCTGTTGAAATATTTAAAATATTATCCGTAGCCAGAGGACGAAGGTCGGTGAGCGGTAAGGATTTTCTGGAAGACATTATGAATAGATATAGAAAACTTATAGAACAGACAAACATAAGTGAAACCAAAATCCCAGATACATTAATACCACTAGAATTGGTTAAGCTTACTAAAACACAATCATTAGCTTCGTTGATGCCCTCTACTCCTACATTCAAGTTTGATATGAGTTCATCTTCGAGTGATAATAGTGAGGACGGAATGTTAAAAGTTTAGTAAGGTTTATTTAGCAAAATATAATAATTAAAATATTATATGTTGGAATATATAAATGTATGCAGATATAGTGAGGTGTCCTTTTATATTTTCAATACTATTCATAATGAACTGCGAGATGCTCCTCATTATGCAAGAAGAGCAACCTTTACAGTTAAAATTAGAAACAAACGATTTACAGTAAAATATTATAGAAAAGCGGTTAATAATAAATGGATATTGATTAGTATTATTTAGTAAAAATAATATCTTGATTAATTATATAGAATGCTTACTGATAGACAATTAGAAACTCTGGCGGTTAAAATGAAAGTTCCATTAGAGAGAATATGTTTTAAAGATGAGTTGAAAGAGAAACCTTTAAAGTATAATAGGTTTTACATAATAAATATGCAAGATGAATTGGACGATGAAACTGGAGAAAGAAACGAGGGGACGCACTGGACTGCCTTTCAAGTCAATAAAACAAAAAAGGGGACGATTGAACCGATGTATGTAGATAGTTATGGTATCCCACCCCCAGAATCAGTTAAGGATTATATCGGTTGTTATGTTCCATATAATAAAAAAGATATTCAGTCGCTAATGGGAAATATGTGCGGTTGGTATTGTATGGCGTGGGGTCATTTCATTAATTCGTTTAAGGGTAGGACTGGTTCTATATATCACGACACAGAGGATTTTTTAGACCATTTTGACGATTTAAATAATTCATGCGACTTTAAAAAAAATGAGTATTGCCTTAAATTATTTTTTCAATCAGAAAACCCCTCACTAAGAAAGGATATTGATGTATTGGATATTGACGATATTACTGGTGGCGACGATGATAAAATTAGAATACCACTTCCTTTGGGTAGATTTAAATAAAAAAAAACATATTGTAATAATATAAATGAAGGGTAATGGACTTTCACCATTATTTTGTAGAATTGGAACAAAAAAAACTTTATTAGATAAAATACTGCCTCTCATTCCAGACCATAAATTATATGTTGAAACTATGGTTGGAGGGGGAGCAGTATTTTGGAATAAGTCATCTGTAGAGAAATCAATTATAAATGATTTAGACAAAGACTTGATTAAAGGCTACCGCCTTTTAAAAAAAGCTGATAAAGAACAATTATTATCTTACATACCAGCAGACAATAGTGAAACAGAAGAAACAAGAATTAAAAAAATACAAGCATTCGTGAATAAAAAACCCATTAACGAATACGAACAAATGCTACAACAATTATATATTTCATGTAATACTTTTAGTAGTAAAGGTAAGGGTAAGATTTATCAATCAACTACACACAAAAACAAAATAAGTAATTTAGATGAATACCAAGAGAAATTAAAGAATACCACTATTTTAAGTCAAGATTACAAAAGCGTTATTAAAAAATATGATGCACCAACTACATTCTTTTTTATCGACCCCCCTTATGAAGATAGTAAAGGGTTATATGAATCATTTACTTTTGACTTTGAAGAATTAAGAGATATTCTTTCTAAAATCAAGGGTTTATTTATGCTGACTTTGAATGATAGTCCAAACATACGCAATATATTTAGGGATTTTTATATTAAGTCTGTTGTTGCACCAATCGGCGGTAAAAATAAAGGTAAAATTGGTGGTTCAGACAGAAAAGAAGTAATTATTATGAATTACGAACTCCATTAATTTTTTATTTAGGGATTTTTTTATTTATTATTTAAATAAAAAAAAAATTGAAACAGAATATTTAGGAATATTTTATTTAATAATTAATTTAGTATTATATTTAAAAATAAAATATCTAAGTAATATATAGAATGAGTGAATACGGCAAATCAAAAGCAATCTACCCAACAACACATTTAGGGCAACCTATTATGAAGTTTATTGAGGAAACATTCCAGCGTGATGGAATTAAATGCTATTATGGTGTGCGTAGAGGCGATTTTACTACCAGTAAAAGCGATATGAATATTGATGATTTTAAAACAATCCAAGAAGGAAAACAAATAAAACGAACGGTTGCTAAAACTGGAAAAGAATATTTTTGGAAACCCTTAAGTATTGATGCAACAGATACTATTGAAGTATCGATGGAAGCCGTTGGAAACTTGTACTGCCTTGATATTGATAAATCATTCGAAATGGACGGTGTTAAATACGGCGATTATGATTTTAACGAACTACCAAACATATTTAAAGATTGTCCTTATACAAAATCACGCAACAAAGGAAATCCTCACTTATTCTTCCGTATTGATGGATTAGATGCAAATAAACTAAAAAACCAAACAAAAGGCGGATGGAAAAACGCCTCCGATAATATTAACTTTACAGATGGCGAAATATTAACCAGAATGACTTGGGAAAATAAAGACGGCGAAGTATTCAACTATAACGGTACAATACCAACTCTTAATTGGAATGATGTTAAAAAATACTTAACGGAGATAGAATATAACAAATGGCAACAAAGATGCGATATGGATTATACCAGATTAGCAACTAAAAAAGTGCATAAAAAAAACAACATCGTTGTAGTAGAAGCAGAAGCAGAACATTCATCTCAACCAAAAAAGAAACAAAAGAAAGAAAAAGAACACGATGACGAATATTTAAAGACATTAGACCACGCCAACAACATCAGTTTAGATTATATGAAAGAGGGTAAATATTCAACTTGGATTATACTTGTATGGGCTTTACGAAGTGTAAATGACGACGATTATATTAATATAGCATATCATTTAGCCGATAAATGTGGTCGAGATAAAAAAATATATGTAGATGACTACTGGACTAAATATATCGAAAAAGGACTAAATCTTGGTACATTCTATCATTATTCAAAAATATCGGATTTACAAAAATACAACGAAATTAACTATAAATATGCACCAAATATGGAACAAAAACTAAAAGATTTAATTGATATACAAACCCTCAATATAACCGTAAATGAAAGCGATTGTGCTACATATTTTCATAACTTTTATAAAACCGACTTGGTATTAGATAGAACAACGAATAAGTTATATATTTATTATAATAATGAATGGCGATCAGACGACGCAAAAGAGCCACTCATATTATATAACCAAATATCCAAGTATTTCGATACTTTTATAAAAATATGCTGGTTAAAATACGGCGAAGAACAGTATAGGGTAGCCCAGATACAAAATGAGAAAATAAGAAAAGCAGAACAAGGAGCATTAAAGGAAATACATTATGCAATCTCGTGCCTAACAAAAAAAGTAAAAGGCATTTCATTTAATAAGAATGTAGGAACATTCGTCAAAACAAAACTGGCAGTATGTTTTAACAATAAAATATTCGATGTAGGCGTTCAAGACCACTACAATATTAATTTCAAGAATGGCGTATATGATATGAAACAGAAGATATTTAGACAGCGTTGTTATTTCGACTATATAACAACTTGGTTAGACTACGATTATATAGAACCAGAAAATATATCAAAAGAAGCAGTCAATTTTGTCGATGACTTCTTTAAGAAATTACAACCAGAACAAGAACAACGAGATTTTCAACTTGCATGGTTGTCGTATTGTTTAACTGGGTCTGTAGATAAACAATTATTTAAAATGAATATAGGCGTAGCATCCAACGGAAAATCGGCAGAAATGAGTATCCATCAGAAATGCTTCCCTATTTATATCAAAAAACTTAACGCCGAAACATTCGATAAAAATTATACTAAACGACACAAACATATAGCGGACTTACTTAATAAACCCATACGCATAGCATATATAGAAGAATTATCACAGAAGAAATTAGATGTAGATTTTATCAAAGATTTTGTAGATGCAAAACAAATCAATTGTGAGATTATGTTCGGAACAGACCAGACAAAAGCAATTCAAGCGAAATTACAAACAAACTCAAATCATACCTTTAATGCAAAAACCGATGATGGTTTAAAACGAAGAGGTCTTATCCAAAAATATAATTCATTATTCCAGAAAAAAGAAGACTGGGACGGTGATGAAGAAAACCACCATTATTTAAGAGTAGATGGTATTGATAAACCCTTTGAAAATGTAGAATATAAAAATGCGTATTTTCATTTATTATTACAATATACAGATAAGCTTATCATACCAAAATCTTGTGTAGAAAACTTCCAAGAAGTATGTGATGATAATGATACATTTAAAATAAAGTTCGAGGAAACTTACGACATTACTGGAAATGTAAATGATGTTGTTAATTGGAAAGAAATAGCCAGATTGATAGGCGGACAAAAAGAAGGAAAGGAAGAACGCAATAAAATCTCATCTGAGATGGAAAGAATGAAAATAAAATATGACAAAGAAAAGAAGAAGGATAGAGTAAAGGGTTGTTATATTGGTATTAAGAATATTACTGAATTAGATGAAGAACCAAGCGGTATTTAAAAAATAATATATTTTATGTAGTATATAGTATTTTTTTATAAAAGTCCCAGCCCCTATAGTAAAAGTCCCAGCCAAGTCCCAGCTATAATTAAGGGGGGGACGCTTACTGACATTCTTTTTTTTTGTTTTTTGTGTAAAAGTTTATTACTGATATAGGTAATAAAATTATTCAATTTTTTTTTCTATTTTTAGGGGTTTTAGGGGAGGCAAGTCCCAAGTCCCAGCGTCCCAGCTTTTTTTTTCTTTTTTATATTTTCTTTTTGTTTCTTTTAAAAAATCCCAGAGAAAGAAAAAAGAGGTTCTTGTGGGACTTGGGACTTGTCCTTTTATTTAATAATTAAAAAAAATTGAAACATAATAAAAATAAAAATTATAATGATATACATAAATATGACCGACCTTGTTGATTTAAAAGTATTGGGTAGTAAGCACGGAGACTACAAAATAAATAGAAATGGAGATGTGTATGATACTATAAAAGGAGTGTTTTTAGAACACAAAATAGATAAAAGACGAAATCTAAAATATGTGCGTATCCGTTTAAACCTATGTGGTATTAAAATCACGAGACCACACTACATACACCAACTACTCGCACAGCAATTTTTAGAAAATCCATATGATTTATATTTTGCTGTAAAACATATCGATAATAACAAACTAAATAATAATTTAGATAATTTAATGTGGTATAAAAAAGCTGGGGGAGCGGTTATTCAATAATTAACTCGTAATATATATTTCTAAACTACTTAAAGAAAAACTGAAAAAATCAACCGATTACTAATATTACTAATCTATTACTAATATTACTAATTCATTACTAATCCTCTGAAACCTTTAAATATTCTTGATATGTTTTTTCGTCCCCTTCGTGGTATAATTCAAAGAAATCTCCTTCTTTTTTTATAATATAATGGATATAACACTTCTCTCCATTACTACCCATTACAATCTCTACATAATGACAACTCTCGCACATTTATATTATTGTAAGAATAAAATATCTACCAATATTATAATGCCTATATTAACCTATTTTGGTAAATCAACTAGAAAAGGGAAAAGATATATGATGAGATTAGCAGACCCATCTAAAACCATACATTTTGGTTTAGATACTGGTTCAACCTATATAGACCACGAAGATGCAACAAAAAGACGGAATTATTTAGCAAGACATAGCAAAAATAATGAGAATTGGAACGAAATAAATGCTGGCAGTGCAAGTGCCTATATACTTTGGGGTGATTCAACAGACATCATAGAGAATATAAAAGATTACATAAAACGATTTAATTTGGAAGTTCCAGAAGGTACAAAAATAATTGTAGAGAGAAAAGCAAAAAAATGAAAATTATAAAAAATAAGTATCCGCATTTTATAGCGTAATAAAAAAAAATTGAAATGAAAAAATATACATAATTATACCGCATAATAATAACAAACATAATAACTAAAATGTGTGAGACAGTAAAGTGTGTAGAATGTGGGACAGAACAGCCAAAGTGGATTAATTTTATCGACACCGCAGACGGTACAAAACATAATGTATGGTGGTGTAAGGAATGTTATGGGGATGAGGACGACGGTGAGTTCGTAGTTATATGGAAAAATAATCAGTTAAAATAAAAAAGTAAAAAAACAAAATAAAATAATATTACATGCTTTTTTTAACAATTTTTTAACAATTTTTTAACAATTTTTTATTTATTATTTAAATAAAAAAAAAAATTGAAGTGTATTTTAACAAAAATAATATATTGAAAAAACCAATAACGACATAGGACAATAAAATGAATAACAAGGAATCATTCTCATTAGCGTATTGTATAGTATATAAATCTCGCAGACTACCAAAAGAGATATGCAATATGATTTTAGAATATATGCCGACCCCAGCAAACCTTTTAAAAAAATCATTAAGAGAAAATGAGGAAATAAAAACGGCTGAAGATTTGGTGAAAGTATGTAGTAAGCGGTATGAAATATTTAAAGGGTATAAAAAAATAGCGTCGGCTTTATATGCACCACACCCAGAAGACTTCCAATCATTTTATAGCACAGATGGAATACCACTAATTACACCAATAACGATGGCGGTAAAAACCTATATACCGAGAGATATTATGCTATATATGCTGTTAAACAAGAAGGAATTATTACATGAAATAGCCGATGAATCACAAAAACAACATGATACATTCTATCATGAGTTCTACTTCTCAAGACCTAAACATAGTTCTCTAATTTATTATTCATACGAAAACATTCGTAGCACATTTTATAAAAAACGAGAATACCTCACAAAAGTTATAATCAATCTAACATCATTCTCATATATGACTGAAGGAAAATACTGGTATGCAGAGAAAGGCATTAGAATAATACCAAACCAATACACAGAAAACAACCAGTCAGATTGGTCTAAAACACGGAAAATAAAATACATGCTAATACATATTATAGATGAAATAGCACAAGCCACGATGAGACCTCATAATAATTTAGGCGTGTGTTTATTTAAAAATATAAAAGAAAAATACAGCAGACTTGGTGTAAAAAAACTATACCAAATATGGCGTAGAATTATGGACGAGGACTTATACGATATTTTGGGAATAAACAATTAGAAAAACAACTTAAAGAAATCATAAAAACATTTAGAAAAACAACTTAAAGAAAACCATAAAAACAATTAGAAAACAACTTAAAGAACTTACATGTTTTTTTTTCTACTCTAATGTTGGGGATTGTCTGTAATTTTAGGCGTATTCTTTTTTAAAAAATAATATCTTGCTTAATTATATAGAATGCCGTTCTCCCATGACGATTTTAAAGTAGTAGCAAATGTAGATAGATTAAGAGTAATCATTATGAATAAGATGGAGTATTACCCTCTAAAAAACTTTAAACAATTAAGCACAAGAGAACAGAAAAGATTTAACACATTACTAAATGAATATATTGAAAAGCTCCCAGACGAAAAAGCAGACTGGGATTTAATACTGCAAAACGATTTTAATGAAGTATGTGTAAATGAGATATTTAACCAAGACTTCGATGCCTCAAAGATTTTAGCAAGTTCGTATGCTTATCCAGAGTTAAGCAAAAAAATAGATGAAGAAGAACAAAAAGCAAAACAAGAGAAGGTCGATAGTGATGACGAGGAAACACCCCTAATAGACGGAGTAATGGCGTAATTACTTTTGGATTAATCCAAACAATTCCCAAGACTATAAAGATATAATTTTAATCTCTCTATAGTGTATAAGTATGAGTGTTCCAGCACCCCAGAAACCCAGCGACGCAGAAAAGTTTAAGCAAATCTACTTAAACAACTTGAAGTTAGAAGCATCAAACAACGACAAGGTTTTAGAAGCACAGCGTAGATTAGAAGAAACTGGCGAGGTCAATCGTTCAAGAGACGATACTAGAACAACAACCGAAAAGAGAGGAGATTTAGAAAGATTGAAAATAGATATTTTAGGAGATATGAAAGATATAACTGATGGAACACAAGCTTCTTTAATAGTTGCACGATTAACACCAGCAGAGCTATTGTTTGTAGCTGACAGCATACCACTAATTAAGAAAGATATGAAAGAGAAATATAGCAGAGGTGTCCCAGCCGATATTTTTGTTCCTTATATCCAGCAATTAATACGAAATGCCGAGCAGTCTTTTGGTGTATCTTATGGAATACAGAGCGGTAATCCAAGTGAATATCTCTTGAACCAAAACATAATATCAAGAAATATAGTGGGAGAACCTTTATTAAATCAATTAAAAGAGTTAGTCAATACCATAGCAGACAGCGATAGTAAGAGAGATATTCTTACTTTAATTGATACAATGAAGAACCAAATACCAACGCCAACAGAATTGAAATCAGTAAAAGAATTAGATACGCAAACCCTTTTTCAAGTTCAAAAATCATTAAGCAATATGTTAAAAGATGCACCAACAAATAGTCAAATAGTCAAGATTATTAATGACCTTGAAATAGCAATAGCAAAACGAGATAATGTGGAAATCAATAATGTTTTAACAAGAATGGGACAACTTTTAGCTTTAGAACAAGAAGCGATTGATGAACGAGAACGCTTAAACGAGTTTTTTCAACAACAAGCAACAAAATCAGACGCTCCTACAGTAGAAGGCGAATATATGCCTATTGAAGCAATAGCAATAGATACACAAGCGGTTAGGGATTTGGAAGATTTTAAAAGACGAACTCTACCATTTAAAAGAGAGTGGTTATATACAAAGTTCGCAAAAGGAGAGCTACCTATGATTAGAAACAAAACGGTTATTACAAAGTCTAATGCACCAGAATTACACGCTATTTATGAAGCATGGCAGTCGGCAAACCTTACAGCCGTAGAAGCCATACCAACACCAGAAAAAATGCCGAAACCAACAAGCGGTAGTGGTTTAACACAACACGGTAAAAGCGTGGCTAATTTTATAAATAAAATAGACCCCAGCAAAGGCATAGCCAAGTTAGAATATACCCCTTTTGGTAAGTATTTTATTAATACATCAAGATTAAGCGATAATGTGATGCAAATAAGAACCAATAAAAACACGGCAATACCAAAATTACGAACACAGAACATTAGTAAGGAATTATCAAAGGTTTTAAAAACGATAGCTGGAGGTTCAATACCCAGTTATGATGACTTAAATGGTTTAGACAAGAAAGACCACGCAACTTTATACACTATAGCAAAAGAGAGCAAAATAGCCGACCGCTTATCACTCCAAGCACCCAATAAAAGTGAGATTGAAAAAGAAAATGACCGCTTCTTTTTATTAAAGGGACAAATACAAAGTGGAAATGATAATGAGAAATTAGTAAAAGAGTTTAAGAAATTATTATTGAAAATGTTGCACGAGAAGAGAGTTCCACGAGGACAAGCTTTAGAGATTTTGGAAGAGCTAGTTGTTTTAGGATATTAATTTAATTTAGAAGGAAAAATAACATATATATTCTCAATACTATATATGCTATATAGAGGGATACATTATCAAAAAAATCTAAACTTACTAGATAAAGATGCAAAAACAGAAGATAAAAAAGATGATAAACATATACATTTAGAAAAACAAAACGAAAATAAATTATCTACTAATAATATAAATGAGCCGTTCAACAACCAGACAAGTTGGAAATCATACAATATCGCTGACAAGAGATAATATTGTAGCAGATGGAAAAAACTCAACCATGATTTATAACTTCCCAACATCAGTATATTTCGATGAGGAAGAAATAGCATTAGCACAATTACAAATGTATTACTCGTGGGAGAATATTAATAACACAACCCTAAACAATAATGTGTTCCAATATCAGTTTCCTACTGCTGGAGGAACTTACACTACTCACACAATTACAATTCCAAACGGACTTTATGAGATAAGTGATATTAATTTTTATCTACAAAGTCAAATGATAATTAACGGACACTATTTAGTAAATGATAAAGCCCAAAATGTTTATTATTTGGAACTTGTTATTAGTCCTACAACTTATAGTGTTGTAGCTAATATGTATGCACTACCTACTGCATTACCAACTGGTTGGACTGACCCAACAGCATCCTTCCCCTTCCCCCCCACTTCCATAACAACAAAAATAATTATTCTCTCTACGAATAACTTTAAGGAGATTATTGGATTTCAATCTGGAACATATCCACCAACATCACAAATCACTAACCAAAGCAAATCATCAGTAGATTTTACACCAAGATTAATACCAAATGTGCAACCAAATAGAAATGTAAGTATTACTTGTAGTAATATCAATAACCCTTATGCAAACCCCACAACCAAGATTTACAGTTTAGCTCCTAATGTAGGTTTAGGAGAATATATCAACCTTACACCCAGCGAGTATCTTTATAATGATTTAGCTCAAGGCGCTACCAACCAACTACGCATACAATTTTTAGACAAGAATGGAGCACCCATGATTATCCTTGATTCAGACATCACACTAAACTTTACTATTAGAAAAAAACACGCTCAACCAAAATAGAAATAAAAATGATTTAGAAAAAAATTGATTAGAATAATATTGATATTAATATATAAGTTAATATGAATGATTTAGAAGATTTCGAAGATTTAAAAGGGTATGAAGGATTGTATAGAATAAATAGGAATGGATATGTATTTAGCGTAAAGAAGAATAAGATTTTAAAACCTTGTGCTACATCTGGTTATAAAAAAGTTGGTTTAACCAAAAATAAACAAGTGAAACATTACAGCATACACAGACTTTTAGCCTTACAATATTTAGAAAATCCAGAAAATAAAAGATGCGTAGACCATATTGATAGGAATAAATTAAACAATTGTTTAAATAATCTTCGTTGGGCTACTGATGCAGAAAATAGTAGTAATATTAGTGTAAAAGGGTATATATACATGAGAAAAGACCGCAATACATTCCAAGTAAAATATAATTATGAACCAAAAAAAATAATGACTAAATGCTTTAAAACACAAGCCGAAGCTGATGAATATTTAGAAGAATTGAAAATAAAATACCCAAGATAAATAATATCATTTTATTATAGATGAACCGAGATTTAAACGAACAACAATTAAGCAATATATACGATGATTTGGTTAGAGAGAACCAGAATGTTTTAGCAGAAATAAAGAGAGAAGAGATAGGCACAAAAAAAGAGAAACTATTAACAAAGTCTATATCAGTTATAAATACTCTTTTAGCAAATATAAGAAAATTACAAACAATAAAAAACCAAATCAACCTCCTTTAAAATATTATTATATTGTATATAGAATGATATTTAGAAATATTTACGGAAGAGGAATGACTACAAAAACACCCATAACAGAACAAAAGGAAGATACACCAATTAAAGGCGAGGGAAAATTATATAATCTTGCAAAAAAATTGGATAATTTAGAACTTTTGTATGACGGAACACAAAAACCAAGAAAACCTAAAAATATTGTTTTCGAAATAAAAAAATAAAAAATATATTTAGAAAAATACCCTATTTCAATCATTTAGGATATTTTTTTATGTAAGTATATATTATAAAATGTCAGCTGCCGATGTTCTAGTATTCGATATGGCGAATAGTCCTACCCAAGCTACTAATGTCTTTGTAAAAAAAGACTACTTTTCAGTCCAAGACGACCAAGGTTCTGCTGGATATGCTGGTAATCAATCTGTTATTCAGTTGTCAAGTTTAGCGAACTCTAACCGTTATATGGATTACAAAAATGCATATATTACTATGCCTCTTGTTCTTACTTTAACCGCCGACGGTGTTGGTGCTACTTTCTTACCCAGCACAAATAACAACAACTTTGCAGTTGGTCTTAAATCTTGGTTCGGTCATGTAATTCACAGCGTCCAGATTGATTACAACAACTCAACCGCCCAACAGCTTACGAGCTTTCAATCTATTCTTAACTGCTTCAAGCTTCACACCACTCTCTCTTGGGATGATGTTGCTACAATTGGTTCTTCTATAGGCTACTACCCAGATTCCGCTCAATCATGGGGTTATAAATCCTCTACAAGAGGTTTAGAAAATAACAGAAACCTTTTAAGTGCTACTCAAGCTGATGGAAATAGATTATGTAATGGTAATGTTGGTCTTTATAAACGCCAGAGTGCTATTGCTTATGACCCTAGTGTAGCTACTGCTGTTGATGGAGGTGCTGGTGATGCTTTCTCTGCTTTATGCTCTGCTACTAACGCCACCAACTTATATCGTTCTTATGTATATAACAAGATTGATGGAACTGCTGGACTTGTTGGAACTCTCCAAATTGCTATTACCGCTAAGATAATGGCTAAACACATCAGCGATTTCTTTGCTAAAATGCCTCTTGTTAAGGGTGCATTTGTTAAGCTCACTATGAACTTGAACCAGCCAGTTGTAGATTTCACCGTTGCTGGTGGTATTGTCTCAGCACAGAGCGTTAATTCTCCTCTTGGTGGTGTTAATCCCTTGATGGTCGCCGCCATTACCGACGGTATTGGAGCATTACCTAATGATGGTTATAAACTATCTCTTGGTGTTGGTCGCACTCCTCCTTCATGGGCTCAACATGCTGGTGCTTCAACTGTAGCCTCTCCTCTTGCTACTAATGTTGAGTTCCACTGCCCTGCCGTAGTATTCGCCCCCATTTTTGAGACAGCTTATCTTTCCACAAGCGTTAAGCGTTTTGAATATGAGGATTTCTATAACTACAATGTTGTAGGAAGAGTTGGCGGTTCAAGAATTACTGAACTTCTCACCAACGGTGTTAAGAACCAAACTCGTCTCGTTGTTTGCCCCTTTTTGACTGCATCTTCTAATGGTGGAGTTGCTCCCATTCAATCTGCTCTTACTACTGATGGTGCTACATGCTCTCCAGTTGCACTTAACGATTTCAATATTCTTCTTTCTGGAGCTTCTCTCTTACAATCCAATTACAGATACTCTTACGAGATGTTTATGGAACAACTCCGCTCTACTGGTGCTATTAACGGCGGTATGACCGATGGTTTTACTTCTGGTATTATAGACCAAGTTGCTTTTGAAAATAACTACGGATACATGGTAGTAGATACTGCTCGTATGTTAGATATTGAGCGTGAAGTTCCTAAGAGCGTTCAGCTTCTCACCCAAATCCAAGCTCCCTCTGGTGTTTCTATTGACCTCTTTACTTTCATTTGCTACAAGAATGATTTTGCTATTGATGTTCTAACTGGTTCAAGAGTATAAATATTTAGGAGAAAACAGCCTTATTTAAAAATTAAAAAATATTCATAATATATCATTTTTTTCTAATGTTATATTATAATGGTAAAGAAAAACGAGAACATCGTTTTAGATATGACAGTAAGTCGTTTAGTAAAAGGCTCTCAAGAAGCCAAAGACTTTATGAAAAAACTTCGTGAGAAAAGAAGTAAAGGCGGTAGAATTGCAAGAGACGATGCAACTACAACTCCTCCACCCAATAGACCCAGACCCAGAAGAGCCCCACCACAGCCTACTCCACAAGCACCAGTAGTAATAGAACAAGTCCAAACAGCAACAAGACAAGAACCACAAGCACCAGCACAAAGAACACCTCAACCTCCAATACCAAGAAGAAGAAGAGGACGAGAACTTCCAAGAGGACATGTTCCACCACCCTTCCCAGATTTAGATGGGCTACCAAACGAACCACTACCACAAAGAACAAGATTAACTCCAAGAACACAATTATCCCCACAAATGGAATCGTTTTTAAATGATGTAGAAAATGAATTAAGAGAAGCAAGGGGCAGAGGATTAGCTGATGTTAAGAAAAAAGCATACGATTATATTATAGAAAATATTGATAAGATTAGTGAGAAAGATTTAGAAAAAATAAAAGATATGTTCCTTAGAGTAAAAGGTAAGGGTCTTTTTAGTAAAATAGGAAGTGCATTTAAAAAAGTTGGTAAAGCAGCTGCTAAAACGGCTACTTTAGTAGGTAAAAAAATATCAAGAGAAGCGACCGATACAGCTTACAAGACTGGCGATTTTGTGAAGTCCGAAAAAGGTCTTAAAAAAATCGGTAAATATGCCGTTCCAGCTACAGTTGGTATGTTGGCTGGTATAGCTACTGGTGGTAATCCTCTTGCTTCGGCTGCTGCTGGTGCTGCGACTGGTGCTGCCTATGATAAAGTTGTAATGGGTAAAGGCGGATTAATAGCACAAGAAGCTTTTGGTGAAGGAATAAGTGGAGGAATTATTGAGGGTGATGTAGATATGGCACAAAAAAGTAGATACTCTCGTGTTCCTATTAAAAGATTATCAAGTAAGCAGATGACAAGTATGCGTAAAGGTCGTGGTGTTAGATGTGTGAAAGCCCCTTGTCCCAGCGACGAAATGGGTATTATGGTTGATGCTATGAATAAGAAAAAGTTAGACAAAGCGTTTATGAAAGGAAAAGGTATCACAATTGCACTATCTCCAGAGGAATTAAACTGTAATAAGACTGAAATGAAAGGCGAAGGTATTTTTGGAAGATGGGGAGATAAAGTAATGAAAAAACTTGGTGTAAAAGATATTGCTTACAAAGTAGGAGATATTGCTAAGCCCTTTGTAAAAGATGCGTTAAAAAAAGCTGCCGTAGCTATTCCTATGGCTCTCGGTCAGCCAGAATTAGTGCCTCTTGGAATGATTG
>Ga0222714_10001644_pt1 | contig 25003 bp, 21 predicted proteins | sample C33_3DmetaG_FD_165048 | JGI IMG/M metagenome (GOLD analysis project Ga0222714, IMG submission 165048) | Estuarine water microbial communities from San Francisco Bay, California, United States - C33_3D | ecosystem: Environmental > Aquatic > Marine > Unclassified | place: USA: California...
TGGTTGCTGTTCCTGCTGTGGTTATAACATAGGAATCAACCTCAACACTATCAATCGTATGCGTAGCGTTCAAGTTTCCAGTTGTTAATCCGTTAGCAGCTGTTGCCCCAGCAATAGTAACTGAGTCACCAGCAGTCATACCATGTGAGCGATGGTTAACTCGAATCTTACCAGAACCTGTTATGGTTTGTATTGGGTTTAAATCTAGAGTTTTGGTTGGAAGCACATCGTTAATAAACTCAATCTCACCAACTACGCCAGTGTTAAACACTGCTCTATACATAGTAAATTTAAGATCCTGAGTTTGATCTGCTGTCCAAGTAGAAGCATTTTGCGATTTAAACAATACACCTGCATATGGTTGCTCAGAAATAAATCGCTGTCCTCCAGCAATTTGATCACCAAGTTGTGATATCCAAACTTTATAGTCGTTTGAATCAGAAACCAAACACATACAATATTCTTTTCCGTCTTCAACATAAACTGGTGATGGGAAAGTAAACGTTGTAGCTGTATCTGGAGCATTATATGTATCAGTACCTACAGTTACAGTGCTTGAAGAAATATTTACTTCATTAGGTGCTAGATAAACCCGAGAGAATGGAAGGATAGTTTTTCCTGGATATCCGTTAACCATTTCTCTAATTTGTAACTGAACTGGAACATTTTCATCTTTGGTTGCAAAGAAAATGTCAACCTTTGTTAAGAATGCACCTCCTGGCTGTTGCACCAAGAACGATTGCGCCAAAGGATCATACCATCCAGTATCAGAAATAACTCGTGAAGTAATGTTAGTGATAGTTCTATTTTCTGTAACAGTTTCAGAAACGTACTCACCGTTTCTTACAGCGTTATAAGTTGCTTCACGTGTTTCTATTGTACCTTGTGCTCGGTACTGTACTCGTGAATTTGAAGTTGCTTCGCTTTGATTGTTAGTAGAACTGTCGATAAGTTTGAACTCTCGTGTTCCAGTTCTAAACCTAACAGCATCAGTATTAGGAATATTAAATAATCCAACAACATCACCAGCAACGTTAGAAATTAAATCGTCACCTTGAACTTTGGTAGTTACTGAGCCAGAAATAGTTCCTCTTGCTCCTGATATAGATCCAACAATAACGTCACTAGCAGCAAAAGAACCACTTACGTTCAGTATATAAACAGATAAAGTTCCGTCAATATTCTCTCTATGTACACAGATACCCTTTGCAGGAGAGGTGTCTTTCGTGTAGTTTGTTGCACCACGTGTACCAACATAAACCACGTCACCCTTGTTTAGCGAAACATCTACGTTACCGCCAACTTGTCTAGCTGTTTCAGAAGAATCTCCACCAGCATTTACTGTAAAATTAAAATCTGTGCTATAAGATGAAACTGCTGTATAAGTTATTTTTGTTGCAGGAGTTACATAAGAGGAAATATCTACGTTATCAAAAAATGGATAAAACTGAGTAGATGGCTTCAAACCTCTAGTAGTAAACAGTAAGTTTCTAGAACGAATATAAGGAATAATTGCAGTAGAAACAATTCTATCTTGAACTAATTGTTTGTCTATTCTAGTAGCAACAGTAGTTCTAATTCCTGTTCTAGATTGACCAACTTGAGTTGCAAATATTTCTGCCCTAACCTGTCGAGCTGGACCACTTCCACCTGCTGCTCCAAACAAAGCATCAAATTCAGCTTTAGAACCTCTGTATATTGCACCTTGTCCTAAAGCTCTAGCATTTGCCCAGTTGCTTCCTCCAGTAAAGAACTCAGTTCCTCTAGAAACAGGAGTTCCTGTCCAGTTAGTTTGCCAAGAATTCCAAGCTGTTCCAAGCACACCAGTTCGCTCACCAATAGCAACTAAAGCAGAGTAATTACCTTCGACGTCTCTAATGATATCTGGTTTTCTGTTAACTTCAATCCACTCATCAGAAGCAGGATTTAGATCTGTTCTTCCCAAGAAAGTAAAGATAGCAAATGGGTTAACATTTTCTATTCTTGAAGCATATGGCTGTGTTATCAGCTCAGAATGAGTATAAGGAAGTGTTACAATATCTCCCGTAACTTGATAATTATCTGAAGTTCTATCAGCATCTAGAGTATTCAATTCTATCAAGTTGACATTATCCATAGAATAGAAAGGACGTAATTCGCCATTTTCCATATCTAGTGAACAATTCCAATCAGCAGAAGAAAGATTTCCTGCAAATTGACTTGTAAAATTATCAACAAAGAAACCATTTTTAAATCTATCTAATCCGCTATCGTCTGGAATAGTCAAAGATTTTGTTTCTTGTTCTAGTAAAGAAAGTGAAGTGTAGTATTCTAAATTATCTACACGCTTTTCTATTCTTCCAATATCACGCATCGTATAACGTTTGTTATCGATGTACTGAACATCTACAGATCCAGTTGTAAGTGTATAAGGATATACATCTAACTTATACAATACCATACCAGTAGAAGGATCTATTGGTTCAGCAGGATTTAGAGCAGAAACTCCAGAAATATTGAAGAAGTTACCGTCTAAATCTAAAGCAATTTTTTCTTTTCGTGGTAAGTAGTACGAGAAATCTGCCTCAACATCTATTCCACGTTTTGGTATTAGTGAAGCACTAGAACCTGTTCCTGTAAAATTAGCTGCAGTGTCATCTATCCTCGGACGGAAATCAATAAAGTCTGTTAATCCGTAAGGAACTTTACTATAAGTAATTGTTGATGTATAGGAGTTAACAGTAAAGTAATCGCCACTACCACTGTGAGCAAAATATTGGAAAGCGATAGAAATTGGAGCAGTAGGTGCTGACTTTCCATCTTTTAGAATAATTTTTGCAGTGTCATAGTATGTTGTTCGTTGACCATCGTCAAAGTCATATCTATCTGTAATATCGATACTATATGTTCCCGATGGAGAGCCAAAAGTTCCTGTATCCATCAATACAGAAAGTAATCTGTATCCGTCAGCTTTACCTAAAGAGATTTCTCTTGGCGTAGCAGTAGCAGAAGTAGTTTTTGTCAAACTTGTAGTTGTTGTTAAAGTTTTAACTTTTTCTGTTCCTGCTCCAGTTTTATTAACAGCAGCAATAACTATCAAAGCAGTGTTGTTTAATGAAGTTTGAATTTGAACCTGCGTATTACCTGTTGTTCTAGTAATGCTCGAAGGTAATACAACATCTCCAGTAGTATCATCTATGACCAAATAATTATCTGTATCTGCCTCAGACGCAAAAGTATCGTTACCGCCACTAACTGTTAGTGTTAGAAGTCCAGAACTGTTACTTGTTCCAGTAAATCTTTCAGAAACTGTATAAGAAATAGCATTGGCACCTAACGAATCTCTTGCTGATCTTATGGAAGTATATGGGAATGGGAACAATAATGTAGCATTATTGGACTCTACTACTTTTGTAGTTAGTTTATAGATTACCGCTCCAGTTACCGTTACTGAAGAATCTACTGCTATTGAATTATTGTTTGTAACTGTGGTAACTCTTCTAATTGTTGATGAATCTCCAACGTAAACATAGTCACCTACACTAAGCTCTAATGTAAACAGTGTTCCTGTACCAGTAATTGTAGTTCCAGAAGCAGTACCTGAGCCAGTTAGTAAAGTCGTAACTGGAGAAATATCAGCTGTAAAGTTAGTAGCTGCTGATCCACGACTAATGTAGAATTCTTTTACATTTTTATTAAAGTCAGATCCAGAGTTCATTTGAACATCAAACAGCATAAGCTTATAAATTGCTGCGGTGGAACCTATCGTACCACTGTGGTATTCTATTCCTCTAACTTTAGCTGTTCCAACTAAACTTCCTACTGCGGTGCCTCTTCCTGCTGATCCACTTATTCTATCGTACAAAGATACAGTTTCAAATTCATCTACCTTAGGAAGATTGTTTACGTTAGTGACTAAAACATAATTACCAACAGTTGCATTAATTTTTACATTGCTAACATCTGCGTAATCTCTAGCTTTGTTAACAGGTAAAAACTCAGTTGAAATTTTTTCTATTTCATAACCACGAACATATGCTTTTCCTGGCTCTAAACCAATTGCTAGTTTAGTTTCATCTCCAGGAGTCGTAGTGTCAAGAGGATCATATACACCTCTATTAAATTGTGGGTTTTGGTCGTATAACCAAGTAACACCACCAGCACCGTCAGTTGCCTCACCTATTGTGTGTACAGGTGCAGTAGAACCAGAAGTTCCTGATGTTCTAGCAACATAGTAATTACCACCATTTGTAACAATATCATTTGCTAGATAAGCTCGACTTGCACTCCATGCGCCTCTGTCGTTGGTTCTATGTTCTCTTACATCAATCTTAAATGGATTTACAGTGTAGTTGCCTGATTCATCGTATGTTCTACGAGCAAGAGTTTCTTCTAATACAGAATATTCTGTTTTGCTAACTTTGTGTTGAATTTCACCACTAGAAACTCGAGCAAGTTCTACAAAGTTTTCATCGCTTGTAGAAGCAAGCGAAAGTTTTGCTAAGGTTAAATCAATTTTATAACGATCAGCTCCAGGAGCTGCATAGTTATAAGAACCTTGTGCATTATCCAACAATGTTTGATCATCATCAGAATCAACAAAAGATTCTGTAATAGTTAGACCAATACGATAAGAAGGTGTGCTGCTATATTTTTCTAGAATTAAATTTTGTTGAGAAACTAGAGCGAAAGTTCCTTTAACAAAATAAACTCCTCTCTCAATAGAAGCAAGAGAAGCATCGCCAGTAGCAGAACTTGCTGCAGCCTGAACGGTATACGCTGAACTACCAGTCTCAGGAGCAATAATTTCATTATTGGCAAAAACTTTTGTTGCATTATCAGTACCTGAATCTAGATACTTAACAAATAAAGTATTTGGATCTGCAGAAGTAATTGCAGATACCTTTTTAACTAAAGCTCGAACACCACTAGTTTGACCAACAACGACCAAACCTTCTAAGTTGGAAATAAAACTCCCAACTCCTGATGATCCATAAGTTGCCTGTAGTTTTACATATCCGATTTTGGTGTCAACAGAGATTTGCCCAGGAATAACCATGGAACCTTCTTTAAATATGTGCTTGCCAAATCTAGTAACTTGGCTTTGAAGAAGGGTCTGAAGCTGAGTTAATTCTCGAGCTTGGACAGCATATCCTGGTCTAAAAAGAACACGATAGAACTTTTTGTCCTCATTGTAATCATCAAAATACGGTTCAGCGTTAAAATTTAGTGCCATTAGTTTCGCTCTTCTTTTAAGTTATTTACATATTTATATCTAGAACTGTATGATAGTTCTAGCAGTAATTGATTGTGATGATGTTGGAGTAAATGCATTTTTATTATCTATAAAGAACATGTCACCCGAATAAGAATCTACAGTTGGATTAGTTACCCCCGTAACTGTAAAGGTATTACCACTAGAGTTTTCAAATACATCATTTAATACTGGTACATCATTATTAATCGATAGCAATAAAGCTTGGGTTGAAGTAACAGCAATAATTCTAAATTCTTTACTCTCACCTACAATATTAATCAACATATCTTCAGTAAAGTTAGAAGTATTAATAGAACCTGTAACAACAAAACAAGCAGATCCTATACTATCTTTATACCTTGCAGTACTTCCATAAACATTTGGATTATTAATTAACCCTAACTGTCTATAATCATTATTTAGAACAAATCCTTGGTTTTTCTCAGTAGAAACTGTAGTATAAAAAGCTACAGTTTTAGCGTATAATTCTTTTACAGCATTTCTACCATGCCCGTTTTCAGGTGCCATAATAGCTCTTGCTACTGCACCTGTTCCACCACCACCTATTGATATGGTAGCATATGTATATCCAGATCCAACAGCAGTCATTGTTATAGTGTCAATACTACCAGCTGCAGTTAAAGATGCAGTTGCAGTAGCTCCTGTTCCATCACCGACAATAGTTACAGTTGGAGAACCACTATAACCTGAACCAGCTTCCTCAACAACTATGTTATGTATACCCCCATCTACAGAAAGTAATTCCACTGAAGATTGGAGTGTATCAACATCTCCTGTAGTTAAATCAACAGTAAGTTCTGCACCAGAACCTGTAGAGTCAGTTACTGTTAAAATAGCATAAGTATATCCAACTCCACCATCTGTAACAGTAACATCTGTTATTACTCCAGCGGCAACAGTAGCTGTCATTGTTGCCTCTGTTTTAACTAGAACTGGTTCAATTACAGCAATAGTTCCAACATAAGTCAATTCTGCAGATCCGTCAGTTACTGCTCCACTTGTGTGAGTTGGAGCTGTCGTAGAAGTCGTACCTGCAACAGTTACTTCGTAATAATTTCCATTGTGTTTAAGATAGTCTGATACGTTTACCGCAGTTAATTCTGTCCAAGTAATTCCAGCAAAAGGCTCATCAACAGTAATAGTCGGCGCAGCCTCATATCCATATCCTGCTGCAGTAATGGTTACTGCATTAACAGCATCGCCTGAAATAGTACAGGTCATAGTAGCTGTAGATTCACTGCCAGAAATTACAGTTGGAGCAGAAACAGTTAAAGTTGGAGCAGAAGTATAACCAACACCAGCTTCTGTAATCGTAGTTCCAGCAATAATGTAAGGATTGTCTGCTAAGAATCCATCGCCAGCAACAGTAATAGAAGGAGAGGAGCTATAACCGCTTCCACCGTCGATGATATTAACAGCAGTAATTTCACCTGCAGAGTAAAATTGATTTCTTAAAGAAGTAGTAACTGGCATGTAAGCTTCAGTTAAAAACTTGTTTCTTAAAGCTGCAGGAATATTCAACATAAATTTCCAAATATATCCGTCAGCTGTTGTTATAGTACCAGTAGAAGTACCAGTTGGTTTTGTTGTAGAAACTGCCCCACTATTATTGTCCAAACATTTATAAACATTAAACGTGTCAGTTATTACATAGAATCTAGAAGTTTCTATTGAAGTTGCTCCAGTTGATGAAGCGTGTGTATGAACATAATCGTAGTATGTATTTGTAGCTGTAATAAGAGAATTGGCTTCTAATGTTAATGACGTGTCGCTAGTAATGCTGGCAACAGTTCCTATTTCAACATCGTTAGAAGTTCTTATTAAATCCCCAACAGTAATTTCACTTGTAAAATAAGAAGACAATCCAGTAACTGTAGCACTAGAAGTTGAAACAGTTATTTGTCCACTTCCAATTTGTGTTGATTGCTGGTAATTATCATCATATTGATCATACACTGTTCCTGAAGTCCAATCAACTCTTGGAACAACAAAAGAAACATCAGTTGGTAAAACTTTTTTGTAAGTAATAGCGTTAGATCTAGTTTCTAGCTCATACTTATATGTTCCTCTGGGGTATTGACTAGAATCTGTAGAAGCAGTTGGATTCCACTCTAGTGCCTTACCCAAAAAGTAATACATCTTAGAACGACCAGTTTGAATGTCATTAACAATACTTTCGCAAATAGAAGTTCTAAGTCCTGGTTTGATTATTGAGCTAGAAGCAGTCATTTTTTTATTAGCTTACAGTAATTGTCCAAGTAATTGCAACTGAGTCGCCAGCAGCTTTGTTAACTACAGAAAAAGTGGTGCGGCAAAGTAAATCGCCACTTGAAGAAGCATTTAAAATGCCAGCTTCAGTCAAAGCACCTGTTGCAGTTCCAGCTGGGAATGTTGCAGTTGCGGTTACGATATTAGTAGAAGCAGTAAAAGCTGACATCGCTACTCTTCCAGCTTCAGAACCCAAAGCCGTATCACCAGCTGCGGGAGAAGTGTTATCTGTTCCCAAAGCCATATGACTCATAACAGTAGACGATGTACCTACCATACGAGAAGCAATATAATTCTTACCAGTGGTAACAACTAGATTGTCTATTTCTCTTTCTTCTACTACTTTTCCTTCTTTATTAGTAACTGTAATCTTTAAAGATCCAGTCGCCTTAACTCCTGATTGCATTTTCATGGTTAAAGTTCTCTCCTAGTTAAAATGTTGATGCTGCTGCATTACTTAAAGCATAGTCCTCAGCGAAGAAATCTTCTCCAGCATAAGGATTTATATAAACTGCACCTGATTCCGTCGTACTAACAGTTTCTGTTATAGTTTCTTTATTTAGGTGATACGAAGGAGACTCTGTAATGTTTGCTGCATCAGCAAACACCTTAGAAATCTCCAAAGTATGAGATTCAGTAACAAAAGCTCCATCACTAAAATAGTTTGTTATATGTAAAGTTGTTGGAGATAAAGTTGTACCTAAATCTATTACATTTGTAATCTTATAATTACCAAATAATGCTGTTCCAGTTGGATGTATATACGACTTTATTAAATCTTTATAACTAGAAAGCAGTTCGTCAATTCTAATTTCATACGAATAAGCTTGATAATATCTGCTATCTTGTATGAAAATAGCATCTGAAACAAATCCATCGTTTTTAGAATAATATCCTGGATATGTATTAAGTGCTCCAGTATAAAATTTTAAAGTAGCAACATTATCCGTATCAGAACTAAACGTATAAGAATCTGTAAATCCACCTAAAGCTGTTCCTGCAAAAGCTGGGTCTGAATAATCCAGATCCCAGTAATCAGGATTGATAATAAATCCAGATTCAGATATTCCTGTTGTATAGGTGCTACTTGGAACGTTAAATTGCTCCACACTGTTTAATGAAACAGATATAGGAGAAGGATCTACAAAAGAAGTTAGAGTTGGATTTAAATTTATAGTAAAGTTATTTACATATCCATATCCAAAAGCAATAATTTTATATTTTTGTATTGCTCCTAAAGAAGAAACTTGAGTTATTTTAATTTTAGCCCCAGATCCTTCTGAAGAATCTATATCAAAAATTTGACCAACTGTAAAGTTTGCTCCAGCATTTAATATCTCAGAACGAACAATAGTTCCTAACAAAGTACCAACAAAGGTAGTAGAATATCTTAAAGTATCACCGATAGAAACACTTCCATAATATCTTTGTACAAAAACTTCATAAATCCCAGAAGAAACTAATATAACTCGTTCAACGAAAGTCGTTGTAATTAACAAACCATCAGAATTATATACATTTACTTCTTTACCAACTATACTTAAAGCATCTCCAGAAGTAACACTTACATAAAAAGAAAGATCTTGTTGCCACTTTCCATCTGAAGCTCGTAACATAGCTTCACTAGGATAGTAAACCTCTATCTCTTTACCATATAAAGCTCTAAACAAAAATTTATATGCAGCTTCACTACCTTTAGCAGAAAAGTACTGCTTGGCTTTTCTTATGATGGTTTCTTTTTCATTTAAGTTAGCATAATTTGGAAAAGACTGTTCAGCAAGTACATTTAATTCGTTTTTAAATTGCTGAATAAAGCTGTCAACAGTTTCATCTAAATTTCTATAATCTTCAATGTTTCTTCCATTGTAGTTGGCATCCAAATATGCATAATATGCTTCAACGAATGAAACAAATGAAGGGTATTCATCCCGAATAAACTCAGGAAGTTGCCTTGCTACAATCGTCGATATATTTGGTTTAATTGTCGCCATTATGATCTACTGGTTGTAAACTTGTAGTTTGTTCCGCCGCCTGTATTACCAAGCGAGAAGGAGTCAGTAATTACACTGACTGTTATCTCGTCATCTAATATAACTGAGATTTGATTGCGAGCAGTTACAACATCGTAAGAAGAAGGTTTAATAAAGAACTTAAACGCAGTAACTCCAGTGCCAAGAGAAGTAATATTTAATGTTGGAACATTAATTGTTCCTGTTGAGTAAGTAACAGTTCCTATATTGTTATTAACGTAGTTTCTTTCTGTTGCGCTTACTAGATAATATAATCTTAAATTTCCCTTACCGTCATCATCAATGTAGTATTCGTTATCTGCATCTCCATCTATATAAAATGCAGTTGTAGTAATACTATCTTCTGGTTGTCCAGAACTGTATATTGGGTTAATAATGTTAAACTTGTACTGTGAATCTACGCCATAAACTGGAGAAACTGGTTTGTGAAGAGTTACCTTTGTAATATTACTTACTATTCCAGATTCACTTGCATCTATTAGTCTGCTAAGTTTTGAGATTCTAAATACGCTATCAAATTTTTCTAAATCTGTAGTATTATAATTTTTTATTATACCCTCTACAATAGCTTTAATATCTGCAGCCGAACGAGTAGTTAATCTTGGATTATAGTAAACCGCTGAGTTTACAGCTACGTGAATATACTCAGGGTCAACAATTTCTGGAGTAATAGAAACAACATTTCTTGGCTTTAGTACCTCAGTAATTATCTGAGACTTTTGTGCAGCAGTAAGTGCAGTAGCTCCTGTTGGTTTAATTGAGCAAAATACTTTACCATAAACTGGAGGATCATTATCTTCTCCACCCCAAACACTAACAGCTTCAACATTAGAAACTTCTGCAGTAATTAAACTCTTATAATCTTCACTAGTAACTCCTCTGTTTTGTGTTGAATAATGCCGAGGAGCATTGAAGCGAATACTTTCTATATTTTCAATGTCTGTTCCACCTGAAGCAGCAGAAACAGTAGTTGCTGAAACAGTACCACCTAATAGTGAAGAACCACTATATGTAAATAATTTTGCACTATTGGCAGCATCTTTATTAGTAATAATGTAATTTAAAGTTACTACATTACCATTAGATAATGCTTTTCCTATTGTTCCATCTCCAAAAACTATCTCATATAGCTCATCTTGAATTTCTTTTACAAAATAAACCTCGCTGGTTGATGTTAAACCTAATATATTACTACCTTCAGTATATGTTCTAAACAATCCTGTCGCTGCTGACTCTTGAACCTGAACAGTTAAAGTTGCAAGGTCGCATGCTGCGTTTGGTATAATATATCTTTGACCAGAGGATGCAGTGTATTTAAAACTTAATTGTGTTCCCTCTCGGATATTTACATTTTGAAAAAGATATTCTGATCCATCTAGATATGTTGTATATTCTTCGGTTGTATAAAATGTATAAGTTGTTCCAGAAATAGTAGAAGTAAATGTAGAATATTTTGGAAGAGATAACGTTGCAGGAGTAGAAGAAGTAGAGGTAACTCTAACATCTATAACTGCTCTTGGTGCTGTAGCTGATCTTGGAGTATAACCCAAAGATTTAGCAATAGATACTACATTATCACGTTTTGAAGCTGAATCTAAGAAAGTTTCATTAACAGCAAGGTTTGTATATAAAGCATTATAATGTGTATTATATGCTAATACATCTAAAAGAACTGATAGACCAGATCCTTCAAAATCATAATCTGAAAATTCAGCTTGTCCAGTAAGATAAGTTTTTAAATTAGACTTAATGTTGTCAAAATCTAATTCAGCTACATTTATTCTTTTATTTGCCATTATCGTGTTCTCTTGAGGAATAAATCTATTGCTATTGGTGTTTCTGTGTTTACTATTCTAAAAACAATAGAAATATTATAAGTATTATTTTCTATGTTATCTGTAATTTGCACAGAAATTAATTTTACTCTTGGTTCAAAATTTATAATAGTATCTTCTATAGATCTTTTAAGTATAGCAGAGGTCATTGGACCTGCAGGTTCAAATAACAAGGATCGAACCTGAGATCCTATTTCACTGTGGAAAGGTCGCTCATAGTTCTGAGTTAATATTAAATTACGTACAGACTGTTTAATTGCTGCCTCATCGTACTTTCTAGCTACGTCTCCCGTAACTGGATGAGCAGTAAAATTGAGGTCTATATCTTTAAAAGTTCTAGTGTTGCGTGCCATTTAGTTATTTATATCTACTCTATGAAACTATTGGGAGAACCCTGCCCACAAGCATCTCCACAAACAATATCGTCTCCAATCCTAGCAGCCAAATTTCCCTCTATATAAGTCTTTCTAGCTCCACTGGATGGCGCTCTTTCTGTTCCTGAATGAGTTACTAAGCCACAAGTATGGGCTACATACTGACAGGATGAGTTTATTACTCCAGCTAATTTGCCATTAAAATAAGTCTTTTGTACAGGAGTGGACTGAAGAACCGTTGGAGCAAAGCATCCATGTCCTGTTGAAGTATCTCCTATTCGTATAACTGCTGGCATAGTTTTATTTAGGCATCTAGTACAGTATTTCGTAAATTTTGTCTATGTTGCAACAATTCTAAATACTCGTCATTGGTCAATGAAGTTGTTGCTCCAAGATCTACCTGATCTCTATGGCGTATAACCTTCCAATCGGTTAATCTAAGCTCATTTTCTGCCTTTACAGACAAAGAAAGCTCTGTATCATCTATACCACCAGTTTCTGGATTAAACACTTGTCCTTCCACAAATCCCAAACCGTTATAAGAAGTTACTTCCTTAATTGTGTATCCTTCTCCTGCAGTTGGTGCTGTGTCTACATTAATATACAATCCAAGTATCACATTATTCTCATCAACTTCAACGTATGTTGCCATATTATTCCTTATTATGTTATCGTTCCTACTATTGTAAATGAATATCCTGCAGCTCCACCAGAACTATCTGTTGCTCCAACTTGTGTCGGTCCATACGTACTGTTCACACTTTGGTTAATTGTTATAGAACCAGATCCGTTACGTCCAGAAGAAGATATGGTCACATTAATATTAGAGCGTCCACTCTTACTAAAAGTATACCGAGTTATATCTCCTTGCGCATTACCTCCACAATCGCCTCGTCCAGTATGAATACTTCCACTTGGTTCTCTACTTTGAATTCTTATATTACCGTTTCCATCATAATATACTGTAGCATAATGGTCTACACACTGAGTAAAAGAAACATTTACTGCAATAGCGTTTGATTTTCCATAAAAATCATTAAACGAAATAGCACCACTACTAAATGTTCCACTGGCATGTGAAGTTCCACGGTAAGAATTTAAATCATTTCCTCTACCAAACTCAGTGTTAATATCTGCAATTGATATTGCACCACTTGACTGTAGAGCCATTACTCACCTTTCAACTTTTTAACTTCTGCACTTAATTCCTTAATTGCTTCAATTAATAGAGGAACTATTTTTTCATATCTTACCGTAAGGTAATCTTCTCCAGATTTACTTACATTTCTATTTAATTCCTCGCTCCACTCCTGATCAAACGGAGCATATGCAACTGCCTGCGGAAGAACTTCTTGAACTTCTTGAGCTAAAACTCCAGCATCAAATTGTTTATGCTCGGGGACAAAACCCAATTTTATAGCTTCATCTTTCCAATCAAAAGTAACTCCCTGAAGTTTGTTTACCTTTTCTAAAGCATTTGATATTGGAACTATATTTTCTTTTAATCTTACATCTGAAGAATATCCTGTAACGTTTCCTACTGCAGCAAAGTCTCCACCACAGGTAGCAGCATTATTAGAAAGATTAAAAATAAATGGCCATTGGCTACTAACTTGAACCCAAGATCTCGTGTCAGTTCCTCCACGCAAAACATATAGTAAGTTACTATTATTATGGAGCATAGCTGACATTTGATCAGTGTCTCTAAAATATATGGTTGGAGAACCGCCTCTTACAGTAAGCTCATTTGCATTAAAATACGCTGTTCCATCAACATGAAGTTTATAATCAGGACTAGTAGTACCAATACCAACGTCGCCAGAATTATAATATATGTCAGATCCAGAAGTTGTCCACTGGGAAGATGTCAATCCAGAAACAGTAGTATTTAACGAATCAACAGTTCCACTTAATGTGGTAACAGTTCCACTTAGTGTACTAACAGTTCCGCTTAGTGTGGTAACAGTACCATTTAGTGTATTAAAATCGTCTTCTACAGTGGTAAAATTATCATCCAACAAAGAAAGTTGGATTGTTCCACTTTTATCTGCAAAACTATTAGGTATATCCATCTAAATTATTCCCAAGTAACTTCTTGTCCTCTGGCGTTTAACCAAGTTACGGTTTCAGCCGAATTATTTATCCAAACAATTCCAGAAGGAACAGTTCTTTTAACATATGATTTTAGTAAAAATTTTCCAGCATCCCAATCATTATTAATAGTTATTGTATACGTTTTAGATTGTCCATCTGCAGTAGCCAAATAACTATATGTTCTGCTGGTTGTAGATTCTGGAACATAATAAATCATTTCACTTAACTCGTCTAAATCTATATCGCTAAAACTAGTAACATCTACAAAAGTATCATTTATGGTTCTATATTGTATAGTGTCTGTAAATACATTATCATAATATCCTGTTATGGTAGCTGGATCATCATTCGACAAAGTCAACGTAGTAGGATCTGTTTGCTGTGGTGTTAATGTAACGATATAACTAGTGCCACCATCGGTATAAGTTATGGTCTCAGAAACATCTGACAACTCATTATAAGTTCCTAAATTTGTGTCTGTCGGTGACCAAGCCATATTATGTTATCAAAGTAAATGTTCCCATACTTCCAATCAATTTGTGATCCCTCATAGTAAAGTGCTGTTTTCTTTGTCCTTTAACCAAAGAAGTAATGTGAATCCAAACAGTATTCTTTCCTGCATACTCTAAAATCAGCTGATCATAAGGAACTAATTTCTGCATTTCTTGAATCGCCTCATAATGTTCTTTTCTACTATATCCAGATATAACTATATCAGCAGCACTTCCTATATTGTGCTTAGAATTGGGGGTTGGTGGATTAGTGTCGTATGGTCGACGGAACCCACTTGATATCATAATTCCTGGCCATTTTTCTTTAATTGGATCTAAAACATTAATACACAAAGCTTTTAAGTTGCAAACTATTTGTTGAGCTGTGTAACCACCATAAGCTCGCACTGGTCTAGAACCACCAGATGTCAAATCTCCAAGTGTGAAATATTCTGATAAAACTAATGATGGACTAAACTCCCAAATTTGCATCGATAGAATAGTATCACAATTTGGCTCTACTGGAACAAGATTATTTTTAACTGGACTTACTAATGATTCTGTAGTACCTGAATCGATTTCGTCAGAAGCAATATTTCCTCTTTCCAACTGTTTAGCTCTGTGAGCTGAAGGATCTCCTTCATCTGGAGATTCAAAAGCTTGTGATGTTGTTAAAGATCTAGTTACTAAAGATAAATCACCAAAAGCTGGAGTTATCGTAGTTTTAACATTTTCAGGAGCTGACAATCCACTAGAAGCAGCACCAGTACCAAAATCTCCACGAACATAATCTACTGCAAAATTCCCACCTGCTTTAATATCAATATTCCCAGTAGTTTCCATTTTAATAGAAGCAGCCTTCAACGCATATTCACCACCAACTGACATCTTAGCGTTACCACTAACATTAACTGTAGCATTGTTGTAAATGTTTATAGTAGTTGCGCCATCAACTTCTAAATCTAACGCATTTTTAACTTTAACCTTCTGTGAACCATCAATCGTAACATATTGAGATCCTATAATGTGAACATATCCATTGCGTTCTAAGATTTCATAACCATCACCAACTATACGATTTACTTGAGTTCCATTTGCATCTATTTCAGTGAATGTTCCAGATTTATGGTGTAAATTAATTCTCTCACTGTTTTCTGTGTCATCAAACTCAAATATGTGTCCAGATTCACTACAATAAACATGATTGAATGGATATTGAGCATTGTAAGGTATTGGAGATTGATCCCATGTTGATGTAGAGTTGGCGATAGCAACGTTTTTATCTCTTTTTGATTCTTTTTGGAAAACTATTGTATTAGTAATATCCTCATTTCTTGCCAACTTATTGGTATCAGGTTCGTTAATATAGAGGGGATATTTACCATCTGGATCTCTAAATCCATATTGTGTAGAAACTCCATTATCTTTTTTGCCAGTTGATCGCTCAACAACATTTCCCTTAGAGTCAGTAGTAGATTCACCAACTGCTTTTTCAGTTTGTTTTGTAGAAGCTAATTGACCCAGTTTATTGGGAATTCCATCTTTTAAAAAGAGTTCTTTCTCAGCTTTCCTTCTTGTAACTAGCCCTGGTAAAACCTTTGGATTATTTTGTGAATCTTTTGTATATATCCAGTCGCCAAATCTTGCAGCAGCATTATTATATTTTGATCCATTTAATTCACTTAGTAATTTTGAACTTCGAAATGCATCTGGTCCAACATTATATGAGAAACAGCATAATGCATCTACCATAGATTGTGTAACCAAAGAAGTTACATTACCCTTTACAGCTGGTAAAAATGTGTTGGATAAGTCTTTCTTTAAAAAGATTTCAGCTTCTTCTTTTGTAATTCTTCTTCCTTTTTCAACTGGTTTGCCATCTATAAAAGTTGTACCCCAACCAACAGCCCACTTTCCTTTAGTGTCTTGATAAGCTACTAATTTTAATCCTTCGCTTTGTTTAATCAGAGCAATAGCATCATCGCTAACAGAAGAAAAATCTCGAGCTGGTCTCAACCCAACATAGTTTGGAGTCGAAGAAAGTTCTGTTTCTTCAATATCCCCAGTAATTATCACTTCACCGTTTTCGTCAGTTATTGCACTAGTTCCAGAAGTTACAACTCCATAGCTGTCTTTTATAACTAAGGCATTGTTATCTTCATCAACTGATCCAAAATCTTGAGGGATGCCACCAACAGTTCCCAAAATAATTGGCTGTTGATTGTAAGGAGAATCTCTAAATAAAATTACTACCCAAGTTCCTTCTACTGGACCTGTTGGACTAAATCCTATACCACTCATTGCGGCTGAAGTTAATGGTTGCATTGGATGCGCCCACGGAAGGTCAGTTGTAGGCAACTCTGCTTTATTGTGTGTGTGAATTCCAACTATTCTAACTTGACAACGACCAAGTTTAAGAGGATCTATTCTGTTTTCAACTACACCTGTATAGACCTGCATTATGTATTACCTTTTAGTTCATAAATTAATGAGTCTTTTATTAATTCGATATGACATTCATGCCTAGTTCTTGATATAAAATGATTTATAGCTGATATTAAATAATTTCCAGAATAAAGTTCATCAATTAAATCTTGTGAGATTTCTTTTCCAGTATTTGGAACATTTTTATAACATTTAAAATTAACTTTTTGCCCAACTGTATAATCAGTTCTCCCTGGAACAATAATTTCTATTTTGTGAGAATTAAATTGTCCAACAACAGAAGCACGTTTTTGTAAAAAATCTAAACCAGTTGAATCAGTATATCCACTATTGTTTAAGAAACTTTTCGGTCCAGCAAATATTACTGCATCTGATCTCCTAACAGTTAATCTTGAGCTAATTCCAGATTTAATATTTAAGTGCTCTTCTTTTTTATAATTACTAAAGGCATCATAATTTTTATATGTATATTTTTTTGTTAAAATATCATGTCCTATTAATTTAGAAGCATAAGTACCGCCTTTAATTCTATCAATGTAATCGTAAACAACTGGAATGTTAAGCTGCTCTACTCTTTTGTAATCTTCATTTATTTCTTTTTGAGTTCTTCCCTGCAATGAATATTGCGCAGTATAGTTATCATAAATAAAATTTATATCAGAAGAAAGTAATGCCAATCTTTCTAATGTTAAAAAATTAAATCCGTTTCTATTTTCAAAGAAAAAATATGACGGATTACCTTTAGTATTGGTTGAACGTTCAGAAATGTACTCTAAATTAACTTTAGGACTCCAATAGTTAGAAACATATCTTATAGAGTTAGAAGTTTCTTCAATATTTAATCTTTTCTTCGTCTCTAAACCATAACTAGAAGTTACTATATTTTCAACAATATTTGAACACCTTCCTTGGAACGATTTACTAATTTTTTTATTGATGTCAGTCAATCCTTCTATAGAAATAAAGTGCAACTTATATGTTAATCTTTTATCACCAAGATAAACTCTATCGCTAGACTTGTAAATATAAAACAATCCTTTTATAGAACGATTTATTCCATCAGAAACTCTATCTAGTGAAGGGGTAACAATTTCTAAGTTTAAAAACTCTTCACCGACCATAGGAAAAAGATTAACCAAATCCAGAGTGTCATCAATAATTAAAGTTCCAGTCATAAAAGGTGTAAACACTCCTTCAAATACTTGAATACTAGAAATTTGCAAAGTTATGTCTTGACCGAAGCCAGAAGTATTGACGATTTCTACTTTCTTTATATCAACATCGCCAGCAAATCTTACTTCATTTAAAGTTGTATCAGCCATTAAATTATATCTTCAAATTCTCGTACTATTTGATTTAGGAGAGATGGTGCAATTAATTTTATTCTTCGTTTCTTCTCATTTTCAGCATCCTCATATGCATAGTTGGAAACTGATGTAGCTTCAGCATTATCAGAATCAACCTGATAACCACTTGAATCTATATAATGATGAATAGCATATTCATTACCAGAACCATATTTTTGAGTTACATACTTATACAGTTCTTTTTGTTGCATTGGAAAATCTTTAATCCAATCATACTTTTGATTTGAAAGCATAACTACCCAATGATATTCTGGAGAACCATATATCTTTTCTGCAATTATTTCTGGAGTATCTCCATCTCTTATATCATATTCATCATACAAAGTAACATTAGAAAAGGATGATGTTCTAAATCTAACATTTTTGGTAATATCCTTTACTATGGTTATGACCCTATCAGTATTGTTACTTGAATACTGAAAGTCATATAAAAAATTGTTAAATTTTCTAAAGTACATTACATTCCATCCTCAATTTTATCTTTAGTGAGAAGAGCAAGTTCTTTAAATGTCAATGCAATATTAATTTGAGTTGGCATTCCATCATGAAATGTTGTAAACTGCCCCTGTGGAGTATAATTAACGTTCATATTAGTTAATACACAAGAAGTATGTCGATGGAGATTTAAGTTTTCCTTATCTCCATGATAGTAATATATGTCAAATTCAGAAGGATATACATACAACCAGTTACCATCATCTTTAAATTCAGGATGCATATGATATTTAAAAGATGATATAATATTCCTAACTGATTGAGCTTCTTTCTCATCTCTTGGATAAAATTGATAGTCAAAGGTAAATGTTCTAAAATCTACACCTCTAAATATTTGCTCCTTTTTAGGATTAGCAGCTAATCCACTCAGTGCTGAAAGTGCGGCAGGAGCTAAATTTAAACCAGTAGCTGTTATAGCTGCCCTACCTTGTTTTAAATCTTGAAGAATTTTTGAACCTAATCCTCTCATAGATTTAGAAGCAACTGCATCAGTCAAAGATTTAATTACATCACCTGCAATTTGACCAGCTTCTGCTAACGCCATAAATCCAGAAGTACCTTCTTCATCCCACTGCATTCCATAGTTAATGTTTAGTGTATTTGGAACATGTAATGTAATGGCAGTTTTTAATCTTTTTTGTGGACGAGTAAATCCAGCAGATTCACTGGCTACTAAAGCTCCTTGAGCTACACCCAGCGCACCTCCAGTAAGTCCTCCACCACCTGGAACTCCACTAGCCTGTCCAAATATAGTTCCATACCCAGCTCCAGTTAAACCAGTAGCTGTAATTACTTGTGTACTATTAGGTTTTCTAGCAATACCATCTCCTCTATCTCTAGTAGGAATTTCTTCCACGATGTTATCTTCTTGCTGAGCTCTTCTAACATACTTTGAATCTTCAGAAACATTGATATAAAAAACAACGTAGTTATCTCCATATCTGGGATCATCAGAAACAAGATCTATTGGATAAGAGTGGTTTTCAATTTTATATTTGTTTCTGTCAAATTTAGTAGCATCGCCTCTTGGTTTATACTCTAAACTATGTTCTTCCTGTAAATCAGTAACAACTCCCCCAGCAGCATCTGATATTCTCTGGAACAATGAAGGTTCTTGATTGACGTTAGTGGTAAATGCTACTGATTTTTCGTATTCTGCCATCTTTGATCTCTAAATAAATAGGTAATTATTAGTTTTATTTATATATGTTTCACAAAAGAAAATATAAACCCCAAAATCCCGAAAAATATTTAGGAGACCCAAGTAACATTATAATGCGAAGTTCTTGGGAAGTGAGATTTGCTATTTGGTGCGACAAAAACCCCAAAGTTCTTAGATGGCAAAGTGAGGAAACAGTTGTTCCATATAGATGCCCTACTGATAATAAAATTCATCGGTATTTTATAGACTTTAGGGTACAAGTTAAGGACAAAAATGACCTTCTAAAGACTTATTTAGTTGAAATAAAGCCAGAGGAACAGACAAAACCACCAAATTATCCAGGAAAAAGGACTAAAAAATATCTAGCAGAATCCTTCTATTTCATCAAAAATCAGGCAAAATGGGAGGCAGCAAAGAATTTTGCTAAAGATAGAGGGTGGGATTTCATAATTTTAACCGAAAAACACCTTGGAATTAACTAAATAAATAACATATGGCAACCAGTTTACTTAAAATATTTGAGCAGAATCAGTATAATCTTGAGGAAGCTAAAGAAAAGTCTAGAACTTGGTTTGATCAACAAGTTTTATTGATGAGAAGGAAAAGATACACTCCACGACAGGTTTTAGCAGACAACAGAGCTTCACTGACTCAAAAAATATTTCTTGGTAAGCTATACATGTTTGTATACGACGCTAAAACTAAGGAAGAATTGCCTTATTGGGACAAATTTCCACTTGTTTTTCCGTTTAAGGTAGTTTCAGATGGATTTTTGGGAATAAATTTACATTATTTGCCGTATTATATGAGAATTAGGATATTAGATCGACTTATGATGTTTGCATCTAACAAAAAAATGAACGAAACCACTAGATTAAGGATGTCTTGGGGTATGTTAGAGGGTTCTACTAGATTTGCACCAGTAAAAGCTTGTGTAAAACACTATTTAAAGTCAAATGTAAAGAGTTTATTTAAAGAAATACCAGCCAACGACTGGACTACAGCAATGTTACTCCCTGTAGAGCAATTTACAGGAGCTGCCCCAGTAAGAGTTTGGGCAGAATCTAGAAAAATAGGGAAATTTTAATGGCAAGAGACAGTACAATAACCAATTTTATAGCTAAAGTCAAATCAGACGGGTTAGCTAGAAGTAATAGGTTTGCAGTAGAGTTTTCTCTCCCACAAACTATTATTCCATACGGTGGACAACATAATAACAAAAATTTAAGAGACATATTATTATTTTGCGACACTGCTCAACTTCCAGGAATAAATTTTTCCACCACACAATCTAGAACTTTTGGAGAATTTAGAGAAATTCCATATGAAAAATTATTCGATCCAATAACTCTGTCTTTTTATGTTGACACTAAGCTGAACGTAAAGCAGCTATTTGATACCTGGACTGAAACAATACAGGATCCCTTTAAAAAAACATTTAATTATTACAATTATTATACAACAAATCTAGATATATATGTGTTAGACGTAAATAATAAGGTTAAGTATAAATGTAAGTTGTTTGAAGCATATCCAAAAACTGTAGCTGCAATAGCATTAGATCAAGCTGCTAAAGACGTAATGAGACTGAATGTAACAATGCAATATAGAAATTATGCTACTAGTTCTTTTGAGGATGAATTGTCTGGAAATTCAATAATTTCTGTTCCTTCTGATTATTACTATAATAATAAGCAGTTTCAAGGTAAGTTCAACGACTTTAATAATGTTTTCCAAAATAATGCTGAACAAACCAATACACAAAACGTTGATGGTGGTTATGGCGGAACAACCAGCTTTAGTTAATGAGAGATATTAATGAAAATAGATGATAATTTGTCAAAGGTTTTTGATTTAGATGAAATGAAAGAAGAAAATTTAGAAACAAAAGAGGGGGAAATAGTTGCAGCATCAGCGACCGCAGTTCAAGATGACTATGATGCAACTAGAAAAAACCTTCATATATTATTAATGCAAGGTCAAGATGCTCTTGTAAATGCTCTAGAAGTAGCAAAACAATCTGAACATCCCCGTGCATTTGAGGTTGTGGGTAATTTAGTGAAACAACTTGCTGACGTAAATCAACAGTTAATGGATTTACATAAACAAAAACAGCAAATAGATAACCCCAAAGGAAGCAAGTCAGAAAAAAATGTAACCAACAATTCAATTTTTGTTGGAAGCACAGCTGAGTTGAATAAGTTAATTTCGAATATGAATAAAGGAGAATAGTTATGGCATTACCCATACAAAGCGCACCATCATATAATACAGTTATTCCTTCAACTGGAGAAAAAATAAATTTTAGACCATTTTTAGTGAAGGAACAAAAAGCTTTATTACTAGCTCAACAGAGCAATGAACAAAAAACTATGATTGACACATTGAAGGGTGTTATCTCTTCATGTACAATGGATAAAATAAACATTAACACATTAGCGATATTTGATTTAGAATATTTGTTCACTCAAATTAGAGCTAAATCTGTTGGTGAAATAGTAGAATTGATATTTAATTGTGATACTTGTGAGGATGAAAAGGCAAAAGCTAAAGTTGATATCGATCTAACATCTATATCTATAACAAAAAACGAATCTCATACTAAAAAAATACCCCTGTTTGATGATGTAGGTGTTGTTATGAAATATCCAAACATAGACATGCTTGAAGCTATTGGAAATATAGACACAAATAGTGTTGATTCATTATTTGCTGTTTTGGTTAAATGTATAGATTATATTTACAATGGAGAAGAAATATTCTACAGTAATGAGACAAAAGAAAGTGAGTTGGCAGAATTTATAAACAATTTGGACCAAAAACAATTTCAAAAAATACAAAACTTTTTCCAATCCATGCCAAAATTGTCAGTTGATGTAAGCTATGATTGTCCTATTTGTAAAAAACATCATGAGCAGAAAGTTGAGGGTATGAACAATTTTTTTTAATTAACCTTAGTCATGAAGAACTTGGAAACTATTATAACATGAATTTTGCTTTAATGCAATATCATAAATATAGTTTATCGGAAATTGAAGATATGATACCATTTGAGCGTGATGTATATGTTGGACTATTAATAAACTACCTAGAAGAAGAAAAGAAAAAGATAGAGAGTAGAAAATAATATGGCAAATTTCAACTCAATTTTAGCAGCCCAATCTATAAATGTTAGTTCTGCAAGTAAAGAACAGCAGATAGAGCAAACTAAATTTAGTGAAAGCATACTAAAGGAATTGCAAGATCAGTCAAAGTATTTGAGTGAATTGGTTAAGCTTGACAAAGAAGACCTTAAAGATGCGAAAAAAGTTAAAAAGTCTGGTGGTGGGCTTTTGGGTGGCATAGGCGCAGGTCTTTTAGGTGGCGCAGGATTGCTAAAAGATATGTTTGGTGGAGTTTTAAAGGGGGTTGGATCTGCTCTCGGTGGTCTTGGAGGATTTTTATTTGATGGTCTAAAAACAATACTTACCAACAAATTTTTTGGAGCTCTAGCATTAGGTGGATTAGCAATATTCTTCAAAGATGAACTTGGAGATATGCTAGGAGGGCTTGGGAAAAAACTTAGTGGATTATTTCAAGGATTAGGTAAATCTGCAGATGAATCAATAACAGCTGCTGGATGGGATCTTGGATTTTCCTTTGAAACTTTATTCAAAGATACTGGAGCTTTTCTTAAAGATCTTGGTAAGTGGATAAATGAAAACTTAATAACACCAATAAAAGATTATGTTGTTGAAAATTGGCCAATCTGGAAACAATATATCATAGACGGATTCAAAGCAGGAGGAGAATTATTAAGGAAAAAAATTGAAGATTGGATTGGAGTAGATGTAGTAGAGTGGTGGGATGAGTGGGGAGAAATAGTTAGGGTTGGAGTAGTTGCAGCTTTTGGTACAGTTTTTGGAGCAAAATTTTTTGTTGGAATACTAGCAAGAGCATTTCCAGGAATAGCATTGGGCGGAGCACTAGCCAATGGATTAATAGAAGGGTTTAAAGAATGGTCAGAGAGTAGAGATTTCGCAGATTCTTTAATAGCAGGATTGGGTGGTGTGTTATCCTTCTTAACATTTGGACTACTAGGAGAAGCTGAGGTAAGAGCAATAGGAAGTAAGTTATACGATTTAGTAATTGCACCAATTGTAGAAGTATTTGATGATTTTGGAGATGGGGTAGCTAGAATTTGGCTTGATCTTAAGAAAAAATTAAATGAGTGGTTTGGAGTGTTTGACGAAGATGATCTAAAAGCTGAGGAAAACGCACTAAAAATAAAAGAATATAAGAAAACACAATTAGACATAGAATCTAGAAAACAAAAAGTAGCTAAAGAAAAAGCTGACAGAGAAAAGATACTTAAAAGAGATCCAAAAGCGGATGTATCAGTTCTGGATGAAAGTATATCTTCACAAGAAAGAACTATAACACATCTAGAAAACGTTCAAGCTTCTAGAGCTGCAGCAATTGGCAATATGCAAAAAGAGATGGCAAATTATGAAGCTGACAAAATAGAAAACATGAAACTATCTGAATTTGATCCAGCAGCACAAGAACTTATTAATAGGCAAAAGGTTCTTCGTGCTGAACAGGAAAAAGTGTCTGAATCACAATCTGCTCATAAGGTAGGGTCGAGATGGTGGAATGATGGTGAGAAAGAAATGGAGAGATTAAAAGCGGAGGATAATAAAATACAAATAAAGCTTAATGCAATAGAAACTAGAAAAAAACAGGCTGCTGCCAATATTAGAAACTCAGGTAACGTAGTTAACGAAGATCTAGCAGCACCACCTAACAGAGTTAATACAGGATATGATCCGTTTGGTAGCAGTTATTATACTCCAGTAAATCCTCCTATGAGGTCAGAAAGTTTAGAAGTAAACAAAATGTCTTCCGAAGTTGATGATGGAAGGAATGCTGCATTTCGACCAGTTAGTGCTACTACCGTTGTTCAAGATAATAGACAAACATCAATAGCTAGAAATGTTGCTCCAAGAATTGGAATAAAGAATGAAGAACCAACTATAAATTTCTTCTTAAGAAATACTCCACAATTTGGAGGGTAAGAGGGGAGCCAAGCTCCCCTTTCTTTTTACTCGTCTTCGTCAGCTATCTTTTGAAAGTATGATAACATTCCGTCGTCATCATCTCCAGAAGCAGTTACTGCAGCTTTAGGTCTAGGACGATCTTCTTC
>Ga0222714_10001645_pt1 | contig 25002 bp, 20 predicted proteins | sample C33_3DmetaG_FD_165048 | JGI IMG/M metagenome (GOLD analysis project Ga0222714, IMG submission 165048) | Estuarine water microbial communities from San Francisco Bay, California, United States - C33_3D | ecosystem: Environmental > Aquatic > Marine > Unclassified | place: USA: California...
AGTTGCCACGGTAAACAAGGTCATTCCAGTCAGGAATGATGTTGTTGACCGGGCAGCCGTTATGACAAAACGGGATACCGCAGTCCATGCAGCGTGCGCCCTGTTGCTGCGCTTCCTTGTCGTCCAGATGCAGCACGAATTCGCGATAGTGGTGAACCCGCTCTTCGGTAGCCTCGGCGGCTTCCTTCAGACGTTCAAATTCGAGAAACCCGGTGACCTTGCCCATCTTTCGTTCCGATCCTTGCTGGCCGCCCACACGGAGCGGCGGCGCGGCACCTCAAGGCGCCGCGGGTTAGTCGCGGAGGCGTCAGACCGCCGCCTTTTGCTGTTTCTTGCCGACAGCCTGCGCGGCGGTCTGCATCTCGCCGAGCGCGCGACGGTATTCGTGCGGGAACACCTTGACGAAGGCAGCGCGCGAACGCTCCCAGTTGTCGAGGATGGACCGCGCCTTTTCGCTGCCGGTGAGCTTGAAGTGCTTTTCGATCAGTCCCTTGAGCTGCACTTCGTCGCATTCGCCGCGATGCCACAGACCGGGATCGACCTGCGCCATCTGCTCGGCAGTGGACTTCACCGGCTCAATCGCAACCATCGCCAGGTTGCACAGATCCGCGAACTGCTTGTCCGGGTCGTACATATAGGCGATGCCACCGGACATGCCCGCCGCGAAGTTGCGTCCGGTTGCGCCGAGCACGACGACGGTACCACCGGTCATGTACTCGCAACCATGATCGCCGGTGCCTTCGACAACTGCCGTAGCCCCGGAATTACGCACGCAAAAACGCTCTCCGGCCACGCCCGAAATGAACGCCTCACCTTCGATCGCACCGTACATCACGGTGTTGCCGACGATGATGTTTTCATCAGAACGACCACGAAAATCGTTGGTCGGACGCACGATGATCCGTCCACCGGAGAGCGCCTTGCCAACGTAGTCATTGCCTTCGCCGACCAGATCGACCGTGACGCCACGCGCCAGGAACGCCCCGAAACTTTGCCCGGCGGTGCCGTTGAACTGCACATGAATCGTGTCGTCAGGCAAACCTTCATGACCATGCATCCGCGCGATCTCACCCGACAGCATCGTGCCTACGGTGCGATTCACATTACGGATCGGCAGGATGAACGAGACCTTGTCCTTGCGATCCAGCGCGCTACGCGACAACTCGATGAGCTTGTGATCCAGCGCCTTGTCCAGGCCGTGATCCTGTCCGTCGACATGACGCACCGGTTCGTGAGCCTCGACTGCCGGCATTGCGAACACGCGCGAGAAATCGAGCCCGCGCGCCTTCCAGTGCTCGATGCCATGACGCATATCGAGCAGGTGCGCAGCACCGATCAAATCGTCAAAGCGACGGATGCCCAGACGTGCCATCAGTTCGCGGACTTCTTCAGCGATGAAGAAGAAGAAGTTGACCACGTACTCCGGCTTTCCGGAGAAGCGCTTGCGCAGCACCGGGTCCTGCGTGGCAACGCCAACCGGACAGGTGTTCAGATGGCACTTGCGCATCATGATGCAACCCTCGACGACCAACGGAGCAGTCGCGAAGCCGAATTCGTCAGCGCCGAGCATCGCACCGATGACCACATCGCGACCGGTCTTCATCTGCCCGTCGACCTGCACCGCGATCCGACCGCGCAAGCCATTGAGCACCAGCGTCTGCTGCGTCTCGGCCAGGCCCAGCTCCCACGGCGTGCCGGCATGCTTGATCGACGACCAGGGCGAGGCGCCCGTTCCGCCATCATGGCCCGAGATCGTCACATGGTCGGCCTTGGCCTTGGACACCCCGGCTGCCACGGTGCCGACCCCGACCTCCGAGACCAGCTTGACCGAGATCGAAGCACGCGGATTGGCGTTCTTCAGATCATGGATCAGCTGCGCGAGATCTTCGATCGAATAGATGTCATGGTGCGGTGGCGGAGAGATCAGACCGACGCCCGGCACCGAGCAACGCAGCTTGGCGATGTATTCGGACACCTTGTGCCCAGGCAGCTGGCCGCCTTCGCCGGGCTTGGCGCCCTGCGCCATCTTGATCTGGATCTGATCGGCACTGGCCAGATATTCGCCGGTGACGCCGAAGCGGCCCGAGGCCACCTGCTTGATGCGCGAGCGCAGCGAGTCGCCGGCTTTGAGCGGGATGTCGGCTTCGATGCGATCTGAACCGATGACGGTACCGATCGTATCGCCGTCTTTCACGTTCGACTTGCCGGTGCGCAGTTCGACGCGATAGCGGCGCTCATCCTCGCCACCCTCGCCAGTGTTGGACTTGCCGCCGATCCGGTTCATCGCGACCGCCAGCGTGGCGTGCGCCTCGGTGGAGATCGATCCGAGCGACATCGCACCGGTTGCAAAGCGCTTGACGATCTCTTTGGCCGACTCGACTTCCTCGAGAGGCACCGGAGTGCACTGATCGAAGCGGAACTCGAACAAGCCGCGCAGCGTCATGTGGCGCCGGGTCTGATCGTTGATGATGCGCGCGTAGTCCTTGTAGGTGGAGAAACTCTCCTGGCGCGTCGCGTGTTGCAGCTTGGCGATCGCGTCCGGCGTCCACATGTGGTCTTCCCCGCGGATCCGGTACGCGTACTCGCCTCCGGCATCGAGTGCCTGCTCGAGCACCGGGTCAGCGCTGAACGCCGCGCGGTGCAGGCGAATGGCCTCCTCGGCGACATCGAATACCGAGATGCCCTCGACGTTGCTGGCAGTGCCAGTGAAATACTTGTCGACCAGTGCACGCGACAGGCCGATGGCCTCGAAGATCTGGGCGCCGCAGTAGCTCATGTACGTGGAGATGCCCATCTTGGACATCACCTTGTTCAGGCCCTTGCCAATCGCCTTGACGAAGTTCTTGACCGCTTTTTCGGGACCGATATCTCCGTGCATGTCGCGATGCAGGTCGACCAGCGTTTCCATCGCGAGGTAGGGATGGATCGCTTCGGCGCCATAGCCAGCCAGCAGCGCGAAGTGATGCACTTCACGGGCCGAACCGGTTTCGACAACCAGACCGGTGGTGGTGCGCAAGCCGCGATTGACCAGATGCTGATGCACCGCACTGGTGGCCAGCAGCGCCGGAATCGCGACGTTGTCGCGACTGACCTTGCGATCGGACACGATCAGGATGTTGTAGCCGGAGCGCACCGCGTCCTCGGCCTCAGCGGCCAGCGACGCAAGCCGCGCCTCAATGCCTTCGGCTCCCCAGGCGACCGGGTAGCAGACGTTCAGCTCCCAGGACTTGAACTTGTTGTCGGTGTAGCGCTCGATGTGACGGATCTTGGCCATCTCGTCAAAGTCGAGCACCGGCTGCGAGACTTCGAGCCGAATCGGCGGGTTCGTGTTGTTCAGGTCGAGCAGGTTCGGCTTGGGCCCGATGAACGAGACCAGCGACATGACCAATTGCTCGCGGATCGGATCGATCGGCGGATTGGTCACCTGCGCGAACAACTGTTTGAAGTAGTTGTAGAGCGGCTTGTACTTGTTGGACAGCACCGCCAGCGGCGAGTCGTTACCCATCGAGCCAGTGGCTTCCTCGCCGGCCGCGGCCATCGGCGCCATCAGGAACTTGACGTCTTCCTGGGTGTAACCGAAGGCCTGCTGGCGATCGAGAAGCGTCAGGCTTGGCGCTGGCGTGTGCTGCGAGACATCGTCGGCAATCTGCTCGGCGCGCCGCGCGGCAGCCTCGGTCGGCCCCTGGGCTTCGCGCGCTGCGGCCTCCTTGTCGATCGGCATGTCGATCTCGTCGAGCTTGATCCGGATCGCCTCGATCCACTCACGATACGGCTTGCTGTTCGACAGCAGGTTCTTCAGTTCCGCATCGTCGATGATGCGGCCCTGATCCAGGTCGATCAGGAACATCTTGCCGGGCTGCAGACGCCACTTCTTGATGATGCGGCTTTCCGGGATCGGCAAAACGCCGGCCTCGGAGGCCATGATGACGACATCATCATCGGTGACGCAGTAGCGCGCCGGACGCAGGCCGTTGCGATCGAGCGTGGCGCCAATCTGGCGACCATCGGTAAACGCAATCGCCGCCGGGCCATCCCAGGGCTCCATCATCGCGGCGTGGAACTCATAGAACGCCCGACGCTTCTGATCCATCTGCCCGTGCTGCTCCCAGGCCTCCGGGATCATCATCATCATCGCGTGCGCGACCGGATACCCGGCCATCACCAGCAACTCGAGGCAGTTGTCGAAGGTTGCGGTGTCGGACTGGCCCGGATAGGCGAGCGGATATAGCTTGGCGAGGTCGTCGCCGAGCACCGGCGAGCGCATCACGCCTTCACGCGCGCGCAGCCAGTTGTAGTTGCCCTTGACCGTGTTGATCTCGCCGTTGTGAGCGATCAACCGATACGGATGCGCCAGCGGCCACTCGGGGAAGGTGTTCGTTGAGAAGCGCTGGTGCACGAGCGCGAGCGCCGAGACAAACCGCGGATCTTGCAGATCCTTGTAGTACTGGCCAACCTGGCCAGCCAGCAGCAAGCCCTTGTAGACGATCGTGCGCGCAGACAGCGACGGCACGAAGTACTCCTTGCCGTGCTTGAGCTTGAGCTGCTGAATCGCATGGCTGGCGGTCTTGCGAATCACGAACAGCTTGCGCTCGAGTGCATCGGTGACCATCACGTCGGGACCACGGCCGATGAAGATCTGGCGGATCACCGGCTCCTTGGCGCGGACGGTGGGAGACATCGGCATCGTCTCGTCGACCGGAACATCGCGCCAGCCGAGCAGCACCTGGCCTTCGCCACGCACCGCCCGCTCGAGCACCTGCTCGCAGGCAATACGTGAGGCATGTTCCTTGGGCAGGAACACCATGCCCACGCCATACTCACCGGCTGGCGGCAGGCTCACGCCCTGATGGGCCATTTCCTCGCGAAAGAACTGGTCCGGAATCTGCGCGAGCAGTCCCGCGCCGTCGCCCATCAAGGCATCAGCGCCGACTGCACCGCGATGATCTAGATTGATCAGGATCTGCAGACCCTGCTCGATGATCTTGTGGCTCTTCTTGCCCTTGATATGGGCGACAAAGCCCACGCCGCAGGCGTCATGCTCATTGGCGGGGTCGTACAGACCTTGCGCTGCGGGGGTGGCACGCACCACGGGCGCAACAAGCGCTCCGTTGGACGCCACCGATGCAGCGGTTCCCACCGATTCGACCGACCCGCTCGACTGCACGTCGAAACTGGCGTTCGTTCCTGTATCCATCGCGGTACTCCGGCTTCCGTTACCCAGGAGCACCAACTCACCCCGTCCCGGCCCATCGACAAGGTGTGTTAGTGCTTACTAGCGCCAATCACCGCATAAAATCGAAAACTGATGCGATGCAGCGCAACAAAAAACATCGAACCTTGCAGTATACCGCGCGAGCGAAGGGATTTGAAGAAAAACTGACAGGTAGCGGGGTCTGAGCTGGCCCAGAACCCGGAGCCCGATCAGGCCCGGGCCGCGGACTGTTGCGGCAGCATCGCCACGAAAAGCAGGGTCGTGACTGCGATCACCGCCATCGCGTAGAGCAGCGTCCCAAACCCCGAAGCCTTGACCACCGGACCGAGCAGCCAGACCGCCAGCGAACTGACCCCGAACGAGACCGCCAGCCGGATTCCGGTGACCCGCGATCGCATCCGGTCGTCGACGTAGCGCACCACCATCGCATCGGTGAACGGAATAGCTCCAAAAATCATGATCATGAAGCCGGTCTGCAGCACCATCAGCGTCCAGCCATCAGCGAATGCAGCCAGCGCGAGAAACGGCGCTTGCAAGGCAACAATCCCCAGGTACAAGCGGCGCAACGGATAACGGTCGATCAGCCGCCCGACCAGGAGCTGCGACAAGGACGCGATTGCGTAGACGATCGCGAGCAGCACCCCAAGCGTGGCCGGATCCTCGACGACGCCGACGAAACGTTCGCGCATCAGTTGTCCATTGCCATTGGTGGTGAAATTGAACAGCAGGCTGCTGGTAATCGCGGTGGCAGTCATCACCGCGACAATCCTGACCATCGTCGCCCTCGGCAACTCCAGCGCCTTGGTCGCACGCCGGGCCGGTGCCTCGGTCTCGCGCGGCGCGACCCTGGCAAACAACACGCCCATGCCAATGCAGATCAGGCCCGGCAGCGCAAACGCCGTACGCCAGCCGAAATACTTGACCAGCAATCCGGTGATCAGCGCGGCAAAGGCAATCCCCAGGTTGCCGGCCAAACCGTTGACCCCAAGCGTCGCTCCGGGCCGCTTGGCACTTTGCACCAGCATCGGAATTCCGACCGGATGATAGATCGACGAGAACGCGCCGAGCAGCGTCAGGGTCAACGCAATCGTCCAGGGCCCCTGCGCAAGCGCGACCAACAAGGCGGAGACCCCCATGCCGAAGAAGAACACCAGCATCATCGATCGCCTGCCCCAAAGGTCACCAAGACGCCCCGAAGGGACCGAACCCAGTCCGAACATCAGGAAGGCGCCGACGCTGTAGGGCATCAGGTCCTCCCAGTGCTCGAATCCGAACTCGTGCGCGACCGTGGCGACCGCGGTGGCAAAGATCAGCAGGAACATATGATCGATCGCATGCGCAGCATTGAGCAGCAGCGAAGTCCCGCGGGGCAGTTCCATGGAAGCCATCCTAAGTTTGGTCGGTGCCGATCCGGGCCAGTTCCTTCAGCGCGAATCGGTCGGTCATCCCGGCAATGTAATCCGCAATTGCGCGCGCGCCCAGATGCTGCGCGCGCTCGCGGTGTTCATCCGGCAACAGCCGGTCATCATCCCGATACGCGTCAAACAATGTGTGCACCGCCCGCCTGGCCTGATCCATGACGGTCTCGACCTGCGGATGACGGTACAGATGTGCATGCAAAAACGACTTCAATCGCTGTGAGCGTTCGCGCATCGGTGCCGAAAATGCCACCAGCGGCCCGGCACGGCGCACCTCGTCCAAAGACCCGGGCGCCGCCGCGGCGATTCGGCGCTGCGTCTCGGCGAGCAGGTCGCCGACCAGTTCGTCGATCATGCGACGCACGGTTTCATGAACCAGTCGGCGCTCAGCGATCGCCGGATACCTGGCGCTCACCACATCAGCGTGCGCCGCAAACAGATCGACCTGCTGCAACTGCTCCAGCGTGATCAGACCCGAGCGCAAGCCATCGTCGACATCATGATTGTTGTAGGCAATCTCGTCAGCCAGATTGGCCACCTGGGCCTCGAGCGAAGGCTGCAGCCCCAGCAGGAAACGTTCGCCCAGTTCGCCGAGCCGCCGGGCGTTTGCCGCCGAACAGTGCTTGAGGATGCCCTCGCGCGTCTCGAAGCAAAGATTCAGCCCGTCGAAGCCACCGTAACGCTGTTCGAGCTCGTCAACGACCCGAAGCGACTGCAGGTTGTGTTCGAAACCGCCGTAATCGCGCATGCAGGTATTCAACGCGTCCTGGCCGGCATGACCGAATGGCGTGTGGCCGAGGTCATGGGCCAGCGAGATCGCTTCGACCAAATCTTCGTCCAGGCCGAGCGCCCGGGCGATCGAACGGGCGATCTGCGCGACCTCGATTGAATGGGTCAGGCGGGTCCGAAACAGGTCCCCTTCATGGTTCAGGAATACCTGCGTCTTGTACTCGAGTCGCCGGAATGCGGTCGAGTGAACGATCCGGTCACGGTCACGCTGAAAATCACTGCGCGTCAGCGCCGCGGGCTCCTGGTAGCGACGCCCACGCGTGCCGGCCGATTGCGCCGCGTATCGGGCGAGCCCTGCGCTGCCGGCCGAAGCGTTCATCGCCTCTCGGGCAGCCGCGAAGCCATCAGAGCCCGCCGCCCTGGGTGCAGGCCTGCAGGGTCGCGACCACCGCGTCATCGGGAGCGCGCTGGACGCAGGCACTTCCCAAGCCCTGCAACAACACGAATTTCGGTGTGCCCCGTTCGGCCTTCTTGTCCACGCTCATCAGTTCGACGTATCGCTGCGCTGGCCAGGCCGGCCCTCGCACCGGCAAGCCGGCAGCCTGGATCGTCGACTCGAGCCTGCCGGCCTGCGCGTCACCGAGCAGGCCCAGTCGCAACGACAATTGCGCGGCCATCACCATGCCGGCCCCGACCGCCTCTCCGTGCAACCACTCTCCATAGCCAAGCCCAGCCTCGATGGCATGCCCGAAGGTATGACCGAAGTTCAGGATGGCGCGAAGCCCCCCCTCACGCTCATCCTTGGCGACCACCTCGGCCTTGATCTCGCACGAGCGCGCAACCGCGTCGGACAGCGCATCGGCATCACGGGCAAGCAGCCTGGGCAATGTCCGCTCGATCGACCCAAGATAGTGCTCGTCAGCGATCGCGCCATGCTTGATGACTTCGGCCAGACCGGCGGACAGTTCACGCGGCGGCAGAGTCTGCAGGCAGCCGACATCGGCCAGCACCAGCTTTGGCTGATGGAACGCGCCGACCATGTTCTTGCCAAGCGGATGATTGATGCCAGTCTTGCCGCCGACCGAAGAGTCGACCTGCGCGAGCAGCGTCGTCGGCACCTGGATAAAGTCGATGCCGCGCTGATAGACCGCGGCGGCAAAGCCGGCAACATCGCCAACCACGCCTCCGCCCAGAGCGACGATCACCGACTTGCGATCGAAGCGGTTATCAAGCAGCGCGTCGAAAACCTTGTTCAGCGTCTGCCAGTGCTTGTGCTGCTCGCCGTCCGGTAACACGATCTCGATCAACTGCGCCGCGTCGGCCGACAAGGTCCGGCGCAGCACGCCCGAGTAAAGCGGTCCGATCGTCTCGTTGGTCACGATCGCAACCGAACGGCCGGCGATGATCGGCGCGAACAGGTCGCGACGTTCAAGCAATCCCTGCCCGATCATGATCGGGTAGCTGCGATCCCCCAGATCAACCGGGACCTGTCTTGTCTGCGTCGTCATCATCGAAGCCTTGGTAGCCGCGAATTATAGAGGCCGGCAGGCTATGGCCCCTCAGGCCATTCCGTTGGCCGACCGGGCCGCGTCAAGCTTGCGCATGATCTCGTCGACCACCCGCTCGACCGATTGCCGCCCGGTCTGGATCACCAAGTGCGCGCATTCGCGATACAACGGGTCGCGCTCGCCGACCAGATCAGCAATCCGTTGGCGGGGATTGGGGGTGCGCAGCAACGGGCGGACCTTGTCGTGCCGCAACCGATGCCATAGCTCGGACGGACTCGCGCTCAGATAGATGACCACGCCACGCTCACGCAAGTTGCGTCGGTTCTCCTCACGCAGCACCGCCCCGCCACCGGTGGCCAGCACGACTCCCGGACGATGACTGATCTCTTCGACCAGAGTCGACTCGCGGCGCCGAAACCCCTCCTCGCCCTCAACCTCGAAGATCGTCGAGATCGCGACGCCACAGCGTGACTCGATCTCCTTGTCGGCGTCGAGAAACGGTCGCCCGAGCGCGAGCGCCAGCCGGCGCCCGACGGTGGACTTGCCCGAGCCCATCATGCCGACCAGGAAGATCGGCGGGTCGTCTTGGTTTTGAATTGTCACGGCCTCATCGGTCATGCGCGAAAGCTTAGCGCATGCGTGGAGCGTTCAGTCTGGCAACCGGCATTCGGCTAGCCGGTTTCTAAAGCAACCGATGCGCGGCGCGCTCTCAGAGTCAGGTCAGCGCGCCATCGTCGTGTCGGTTACCACCCGAGGAGTCAGGAACACCAGCAATTCGGTGCGATCGTTGCGCCGGGTTGTGTTCTTGAACGCATGGCCGATGATCGGCAGATCCCCAAGCAGTGGCACCTTGTTCTCGGCATTGATCTCGGTCTGCTCGTAGATGCCGCCGATCACGACGGTACCGCCGTTCTCGACCAGAACCTGGGTGCGCACTTCGCGCTTGTCGATCGCATAGCCGGCCGGCGTCAGCTGCCCCACCGCGTCCCGGTTGACCGCGACCTCCATGATCACATTACCTTCCGGCGTGATCTGCGGCGTGACTTCGAGCTTGAGCGTGGCCTTGCGAAACTGGATCGCGGTGGCACCGCTGGAGGTGGACTGCTGGAACGGCAGTTCGGTGCCCTGCTCGATCGTGGCCTTCTTCTTGTCGGCGGTCAGCACTCTGGGGCTGGACACCACCTTGCCGCGCTGATCGGCTTCCAGCGCGGTCAGCTCCAGATTCAAAAAGCGCGTCAGCGAAGGCCCGAACAGGCTGATCGCAAAGCTCGCCGGGTTGACGGAGCTGATCGCAGCCGCCGGCAGATTCACGAAATTGGTGTTCGCCAGGGCGGTGGCCTGTCCGATGCCAGCCGTGTTCAACCCGGGCAGCGAGGTTCCGCCCTGCGTCGAGAGATCCGCCACACCGCTCAGGTTGCCGGAAACGGTTCCATAGGTCCCGGAGCCGGCAATGTTGGTACCCGCGCCATAGACCGGCACGTTCATGTTGACCAGATTACCGGTGGCCGGATCGGTGACTGCCACCTGCCGGGTCACCGTGGAGCGCAGGTCGTTGTAACCCAGCCGCACGCCAAGATTGCGCGTGAACCGGTCGTTGGCCTCGACGATGCGCGCCTCGATCAGCACCTGCCGCACTGGCACGTCAACCTGCGCGATCAGCTTGCGCACCGCCTCGAGTTGCGTGCTGGTGTCCTGCACGAACAGCTTGTTGGTGCGCTCGTCATGGACCGCACTGCCGCGTTTGGACAACACCCGTTGCTTGTCCGTGGTCAGAAGCTTGGCGATATTGTCGGCCTTCTGATAGTTCAGCTGAAAGACCTCGGTACGGACCGGTTCGATTTCCGAGATCTGCTGACGAGCCTCCAGCTCGAGCTTTTCACGGACCGCGATTTCCTCGCGCGGCGCAACCATGATCACGTTGCCGGTCTTGCGCATCGCCAGCGACTTTGACTGCAACATGATGTCGAGTGCCTGGTCCCAGGGCACATCCTTCAGGCGCAGCGTCAAGGTCCCGGAGACCGAATCACTGGTGACGATGTTCAGATTCGTGAAGTCCGCGATCACCTGCAGCAGCGCCCGAATATCCGCGTTCTGGAAATTCAGCGACAAACGCTCGCCGCGGTACTCGCCCGGCTTGGTGCCGGCCTGCATTCCGTCACTTAGCTTTTTGACCTCGATGACGAACTGTTTGTCGCTCTGGTAGGCGGTGTGCTCCCATTCGCCATGCGGTTCGATCAACAGGCGCGTCCTGTCGCCTTCCTGAGTGGCTCGCACGGTACGCACTGGCGTGCCGAAATCCCCGACGTCCAGCACCCGGCGCAGATTGTCCGGCAGGCGTGAGCTGAGAAAGTCGACGAGGATCGAGCGGCCCTGCTGGCGGACATCGACGCCAACACCGCTGTCCGAGAGCTCAACGACGACGCGACCCTCGCCATCCTTTCCGCGACGAAAATCGATGTCACGCAACGCATGCGATGCCTTGTCGGCGGCCTGCGCGAATGAATAGGCAGGCGCTGCGGCCTGGGTGAGTTGCTCGCCTGCGGTCGCCGATAGCTCGACCAGCACCATGTCGCCTTCGACCGAGGTCTTGTGCGAGGCTGGTTGACGCAGATTGGCAACGACACGCAGACGCTTGCCAGCCTGCACCAGCACCACGCTGCGCACATGCCCTTGCGACATTTCGAAAACACTCTGCCCCGAGCCATTCGTCGCATCGGCAAAATCGAGCGCAACCCTCGCAGGCTCAGACACCGAAAAACTCGCCGGCTCCGCCGAGGGCGCCGAACGCAGCTTGATCTTGAGCAGCGTGGTGTCACCCAGTCGCTGGCTGCTGACCGACTCGATCACATTGCCCTGCGCCAAGGCCATTGGCATCCACAAGCCAAACACCATGGCGGCAAGCCACCCTCGGAACACTGCCGCAAGCGGTACGCCCGCGTTTCGTCGCGTCATCATTTCCTGCTCTCCTGCGGTGCAGCCAGCTGAAGTGTCAGCACAGCCTGCCGCTCGATCCAGTCGCCGGCAGCGTCCTGGACCAGTTCGACCAAGCGAACCTCCCCTTCGGTCACGCCGGTGATCCTGCCGTGGTTCTGCCCCGCGTAGTTGCCCACGCGTGCCTGATAGACCATGTCGCCAACCTGCAGCAGCGCATGTTCCCGATTGCCGCTGGCGATCCGCCCGATCATCCGGATCGTGTCGAGCGGAAAGCTCTCGAGCGCCTCGCGACGCCGACTGGCGTCCGGCTGCAGTGTCGAGCTAGCACGCGAGACGATGACCGGCGCGCCGAACGGATCGGGTTGCGCTGCCGACTGATAGCGATATGGTTCGTACTTCTTCGGTGCCTCGACCTTGGTCACCTTGATCGGGATCCCGGCACGCTGCTGCTGCATCCAGCTGCGCAATTCCTCCTCGCCAGTGCCACAAGCGACCAGCGACGCCGGTAGCGCAAACGCGCAAAACGCGAGCCGCATTGCGCGCAACCCAGACCGGTCAAGCGCGCTCATCGGGTCGCCCCTGGACGCGGCCGGCCGCTCGCCGCCTTGGCCGCCTCTTTGCGCTGCTCGGCAATTTCATCGGCATCCAGATAGCGGTAGGTCTTGGCCACCACATCCATGCTCAGTTGCCCGGTCTTTTCCTGCAACTGCATGTGGATGTCCTTGAGCGTGACGATTCGGGCAAGGTTGGAGACGTCGCTCGAGAACGCCGCAAGGTCATGGTAACTGCCGGACAGACGGATCGAGATCGGCAGCTCCGCGTAGTACTTGAGCGCCAGCAGTTGCCCCGGCTTGAACAATTCGAACTGCAGGCCACGACCCACCCCGGCCTGGTTGATATCCGACAGCAGCGCATCCATTTCCGCCTTGCTCGGCAACTGCTTTTCAAGCTGATTGACGAACTGTGCGACCTCGTCACGCTGCTTGCGCAACGCCTCCAGATTGACCGCCTGCCTGAGCTTGTCGACGTATTGCGCGCGTAATTGCACCTCCTGAGCCTGCCCTGCCTCGAGCTCCTCGATCTGGAACCTGAAGTAGGCCAGCCATGCGAACGCAATGACTCCGACGAAGATGCCGATCAACAGCAGCACCCGCGGCAGCGCCGGCCACTGAACCGGATGCCTGCCACGCAGTCCCCTGAACTGCGCGCCCAGAGCTCCGAACTCGATTTTCGCCGTCAGAATGCCCGCCATTGCTAGCCCCTCTTACCGGCGGACGACCCGGCTGTCGAAGGAGTCTTTGCCTGTTCCTGCGAGCCCTTGCCCTTGATCGCGACGTTCAGGGAAAACTGGTATGCACGGCGCTGCTGCGAGGCCGTCGCGCGCTGCTCGGGCTTGCCGATCATGACCGCCTTGATTTCCGTCAATTCAGGACGCTCGAGCCACTCGGAGCGGTTCGCCAGGTTGTAGAGCAGGGCGGACACGCGATCATTGGACTGGGCGATGCCGGTCAATGCGACCCGGTGCTCGATCTGGCGCACCTGCTGCAACTGCACCCCTTCGGGCATCAGCGTGACGAGTTCATCGAACAGATGCACCGGCAGCGTTCGGTCACGTTGCAAGGTCTCGACCGCCTCCTGGCGCGCTTTCAGGGCTTCTATTTCCTGCCTGAGCGTGGCGATCTCCCTGATCTGTGCATCAAGTTTCGTGTTCTCGGCGCGGATGAACTGGTTGCGCGCCTGTTGCGCGTCAATCTGCCCCTGAATCACAAAGCCGATAATCATCGCGACCGCCGCGCCAGCTGCCGCGGTCATCGAGGCAATAAACACAAACGCCTTGCGACGGCGCTCGCGCCGCATCTCGCGATGCGGTAACAGGTTGATTCGAATCACGGTCCGAACCTTCGCAAGGCCAGACCGCAGGCCGTCATCAGCGCTGGGGCGTCGACCTCAAGCTGGCGTTCGCGCACACCGGCGTCAAGCTGCATGCCTTCGAACGGGAGCAGCAGTGCCGTCGGCAGCTGCGTCCGCTCGGCAACGGCCTCGAGTAGTCCGGGCACAACGCTGGTGCCACCGGCGAGATAGATCCGATCGACCTTCGTGTATTCGGTCGATGTGAAAAAGAACTGCAATGTTCGACTGATGTTCGCAGCGCCCTGGTCAACGAATGGAGCCAGAACCTCCGACTGAAAGCCCGCAGGAAGGTCGCCACTTTTCTTTTTCAGTTCGGCCTCTTCCGGGGTCAGGCCGTAAAGCCTGACCAGATCTTGCGTAAGGATCTGGCCGCCGAAGGCCTGTTCCCGCTCAAAAACGATTTCGGCATCCAGATAGACCGACAAGGCGGTGGCCTGGCTGCCGATGTCGAAGACCGCGATCACTTCGCCCTGGGCATGGTTGGGCAAACCATCGGTGACGTACTGAACCGCCAGGCACGCCGCATAGCTTTCGACATCCACCACAACCGCCTGCAGACCGCACATCTCGGCGATCGCGACGCGGTCCTCGACTTGTTCCTTGCGAGACGCGACCAGCAGCACGTCGACCTCGTCAGCCTCGGCGCCCACGGCTCCCAGAATCTGGAAATCGAGGTTGACGTCCTCGATCGGGAACTGGATGTAGTTGCTGGCCTCGGATTCGACCTGAAACTCGTAGTCTTCCTCGGTCAGCCCGGCTGGCAACCTGATGCGCTTGGCGATGACGGCCGAGGCCGGCATCGCAAGCGCCGCTCCACGTGTGCGGGAGCCCATCCTGGACAAGGCGCGCGTCAACGCTGCAGCAACGACCTCGGGCTGCTCGATATTGCCGTCGACAACCGCGCCCTTGTCGATCTGTTCGATCGCATAGGTGCGCAACCCAACCCCTCCGCCGGCAGCGTCATCGAGTTCCACGACCTTGACGGACGAGGGGCTGATATCGATCCCGAGGAGAGGCGTCGAGGCGGGCCGCGAAAAACTGGGCAAGCCAAATGCCACCGAAACCCCTTATTGATGATGATTGCCAAAAATCCTTGTTTCTCAAATAGTTAGAATGGACTTTTGAGAACCCTTGAAAAAGCCTACCAACATACCAACACCACTGTAAAGTTTCCGCCCTGCACTGCGTACCGTTCAGGCCTGCCGTTTGTCGTACGCTGGGGGCCGTCCAGCGGAGGATCGCGACAACGCGGGCTTCGGGCAGCCTTCACGTATGCTCCACCTATAATCCGCCTGTTTGGTCGTTGCACCAACCCGACCCGGCAACACAATGCCCAAGCCCCAAACCGCCAAGCACCGAGCCTCGGCCGCAGCACCCGCGAGCCCCTGGTTGAAACTGCTCGGATATGCCATCGGCCTGCCGCTGGCGGGCGCAGTCTGCGCAGCCCTGATCGCAGTCATCGTCGTGGTGCTGGCCAACGATCGGCTGCCGGACATCGACTCGCTGGTCGACTACCGGCCGAAACTGCCCTTGCGGGTCTACAGTGCCGACGGGGTGCTGATCGGCGAGTTCGGCGAGGAACGACGCGATTTCGTGCAGATCGATGATGTCCCGTTGATGATGCGAGGCGCAATCCTCGCGGCCGAGGATGCGCGCTTCTTCGAACACTCCGGTGTTGATTTCGTCGGTATCGCGCGCGCCGCAGTCACGAACGTGCTCTCGGGCGGGCGCGATCAGGGAGCCAGCACGATCACGATGCAGGTCGCGCGCAATTTCTTCCTGTCGAGCGAAAAAACCTACACCCGCAAGATCTATGAGGTGTTGCTGGCCCTGCGCATTGAGCAAAACCTGACCAAGAAACAGATTCTTGAGATCTACATCAACCAGATTTTCCTGGGTAAGCGTGCTTACGGATTTTCTGCGGCGGCGCAGATCTACTTTGGCAAACCCCTGTCGGGACTATCGGTGGCCGAGTCGGCGATGCTCGCCGGCCTGCCGAAAGCGCCGTCGCTGTACAACCCGCTGGTCAATCCGAAGCGGGCCACCGAACGTCAGCACTACATCCTGCGCCGCATGTACGAGACCGGCCACCTTTCCGAAGCCCGGTATCGCGCCGCGCTCAAGGAAGAGTTGCGCTACGCCCGAGCAGGCCCGACACGAGAGCGCCCGGTAACAAGCACCGACGCCCCCTTCGTGGCCGAAATGGCGCGCGCCCTCGCGTTCGAAATGTTCAAGGACGAGACCTACGTCGCCGGAATCAATGTCTACACGACCATCCTGAGTCAGGAGCAACGCGCGGCGAACGCCGCAGTCCGGACGGGAACGCTCGAATTCGACCGCAGGCACGGCTACCGCGGACCGGAGGCGTTCCTAGAACTCCCGTCAGACCGGGCGCTGGCAGAGGCGCGAATCGAGGCGAAGCTTGCGGACCTGCCGGAGATCAACGACTTCTTCGCAGCCGTGGTGCTCCAGGCCTCGCCGCAGTCGGTTCGCGTCAGCCGCGGGCACGGCGTCGAGCAAACGATCACCGGTGCGTCGCTGAAATTCGTCCAGCGCGAACTGTCCGGTAAAACCCCTGCCGCACGCGCGATCCGCCGCGGATCGATCGTGCGGATCGCGCTCAACGAGACTGGCCAATGGGAGATCGTCCAGGTCCCGCAGGTCGAGGCAGCACTGGTCGCCTGCAACACCGATGATGGGGCGGTGCGCGCGCTGGTGGGCGGTTTCGAGTTCTCGCGCAACAAGTTCAACCGGGTCACGCAGGCCTGGCGCCAGCCGGGTTCAAGCTTCAAGCCCTTTATCTATTCAGCCGCGCTTGAAAAGGGCTTCATGACGACGACCGTCATCGACGACGCCCCGATTTCGATCGATCCGGCATTAACCGGCGGCCAGTTGTGGGAGCCGAAAAACTACGACGGCAAGTTCGAAGGTCCCATGCCGCTGCGTAACGCGCTGGCAAAATCGAAGAACATGGTCTCGATTCGTGTGCTTCAGTCCATCGGCCCGAATTACGCGCAGGACTACGCAACTCGCTTCGGTTTCGACGCACAGCGCCACCCGCCTTACCTGACGATGGCACTCGGAGCCGGTTCGGTGACCCCCTGGCAGATGGTCGGCGCGTACTCGGTTTTCGCCAATGGCGGCTACCGGATTTCGCCCTACCTGATCAACCGGATCACCGACTCTGAGGGAAGAGTGCTCGCACGAGCCAACCCGATCCGGGCCGGCAACGCCGCAGCCCGAGTCATTGACGAGCGCAACGCATTCATCATGGGCTCCCTGCTTCGGGAGGTCGTCAGATCAGGCACCGCCGTGCGCGCCCAGTCGCTCAAGCGCAACGACCTTGCCGGAAAGACCGGCACGACGAACGACTCGCATGACGCCTGGTTTGCCGGTTTTCAGCCAGGGATCGCGGCGATCACCTGGGTCGGCTACGATCAGCCGCGAAAGCTTGGCGATCGGGAAACTGGTGGCGGGCTCGCCCTGCCGATCTGGATCTCCTACATGGGCAAGGCCTTGCAGGGTATGCCCGAGCGCGCACCGATCGTGCCGTCCGGCGTGATCGAAATCGACAGCGACTGGTATTACGCCGAGACGACACCCGGCAAGGGCATCTCGTCGGTCGGTCTCGACGAAAGCCCGACCGCGGTGCCTTTCGGGCAACTGCCGCGCACGAACTGAGCCGGAGCGGCTCAGTCAGAGCCCGACAGATCGACCTGGCTGCCCGCCTGCTGACTCACCAGGCGCGACAGGGTCAGGAATAATTCATCGCCCGAACGTGTATCGAGCCATTTGCCACCGTCGGCACGATAGTGAAACGCCCCCGATCGGGCAGCGACCCAGATCTCCCGAACCGGTTCGTTGCCGTTGACGATGATCTTCGATCCATCGTCGAACTCCAGTTCAAGAACCTGGCCGCTGCGACTGGTGTCGACGTCGACGCCACAGGCATCGATCGCATCCTCGATCGCACGCAAGGTGCGCTCGCACTGCTCATGGAACTGTTTTTCGCTCATGCTAGACTGCCTCGATGAAACGATTGCTCGTCGGTGCGGCGATTCTAGCTGCGCTGATCGGCACGGCGGCGTGCGGTCAGCGAGGTCCGTTGTACCTGCCGCGAATTCCTCCAGCCGAACCCGGCCAGATCACGCCACCGCAGCCATCTGAGCCGAACACACGGCGCTGACGTCACCCCCTAACCTGAGCCCCGCAGCCTATGAACGATTGGATCTCCGATCGCAACGGCACGCTGTATGCCGAAGACGTGCCTCTGACCGCGATCGCGCAACAGTTCGGCACCCCGGCATACGTCTATTCGCGCGCCGCGATCCGTTCGGCTTTCGCCGAATTTTCGCAGGCCTGCGCCGGTCGCCGGGTGCTGGTCTGCTATGCGCTGAAGGCCAACTCGAACCTTGCGGTTATCGACCTGCTGGCGCGCGAGGGAGCCGGATTCGACATCGTCTCCGGCGGCGAGTTGCAGCGGGTACTGGCGGCCGGCGCATCCCCTTCACGGGTCGTATTCTCCGGTGTGGGCAAGTCCGAGTCCGAAATGCAGATGGCGCTCGAGCACGGCGTGCGCTGCTTCAATGTCGAATCCGAGAGCGAGTTGCACCGGCTGTCGCGGGTTGCCCAGTCGATGGGCAAGCTTGCCCCGGTATCGATCCGCGTAAACCCGGACGTGGATGCCGGCACCCATCCGTACATCTCCACCGGACTGCGCGAGAACAAGTTCGGGGTTTCGCATGAGCATGCGGTCAGCGTCTACCGCGAGGCCGCCACGTTGCCCGGCTTGAAGATCGTCGGCATCGACTGCCATATCGGATCACAGATCACGGAAATCGCGCCCTTCGTCGCGGCCCTCGACAAGCTTGCCGAACTCGTCGCCGAACTGGCAAGTCACGGCATCCATCTGGCCCATCTGGATCTGGGCGGCGGGCTTGGCATCGACTACGACGGCGAGCAGCCGCCTTCGCGCAAGGCGATGCTCGACGCGCTGTTTGCACGCATCGACGCCGACCCCACGCTTCGCGAGCTCGAGGTGATGTTCGAGTTCGGGCGCTCGATCGTCGGCAACGCCGGGCTGCTGCTGACCAGGGTCGAATACCTGAAGCCGACGCCGGCCAAGAACTTTGCGATCGTTGACGCGGCGATGAATGACCTGATGCGTCCGGCGCTATACGAGGCATTTCATCGCATCGTGCCGGTAGCACCTCGCGCAGGACAGCCACAGTCGTACGATGTCGTTGGTCCGGTCTGCGAATCCGGCGACTGGCTTGGTCGCGACCGGCTGCTGGCCATCGAGGAAGGCGACCTGCTGGCGATCCTTTCGGCGGGCGCCTACGGCATGGCGATGAGCTCGAACTACAACACCCGGCCCCGGCCGCCTGAAATCATGGTTGATGGCGATGCGATGCACCTGATCCGTGCTCGTGAGCCCGTCGAATCGTTGTACGACCTCGAAACCCGACTGCCTGGCTAAGAGCGCGTCATCGGCGTGCGCGCAGCGCTTGCCACCACCACCAGAGCCGAATCGACAGCAGCAACGCGAATGCCGCGCCATACATCGCCGGTTCAAGCACATCGTTCTTGCCGGCCTTGTGCCACCAAAAATGCAGCACCCCGAGCACACTGGCGAGGTAGACGAGCCGATGCAACTGGCTCCAACGGCGCCCGAGTCTGCGCATCATGGCCCGGGTTGATGTCAGCGCCAGCGGCAACAACAGCGCGAAGGTCGCCATTCCGATCGTGATAAACGGCCGCTCAAGGACGTCGGTGACGATCGCCTGCAGATCGAACCACTGGTCCAGCCAGACATAGATCGCCATGTGCAGGCTCGCGTAAAAGAACGCGAACAGACCCAGCATGCGCCGGTACCCGGCTAACGCCGCAATACCGGTCAGTCGACGCAGCGGCGTGACCGACAGCGTGGCGAAAAGCAGGATCAACGCCCAGGACCCGGTGGAACGCGTGATGAATTCGACCGGATTGGCGCCCAGACCGGCCCCGCTGGCGAGCTGAAACAGACGCGCGAGCGGTAGCAGGCAAGCAACGAACAGCGCGAACTTGGCAGCGTTCAAAAAAACTTGCGCAGGTCCATGCCCGCGTATAAAGAAGCGACCTGATCGGCATAACCGTTGAACATCAGCGTTGGACGCTTGCGCTGAAAAATCCCCCCTTCACCGATCCTGCGCTCTGTCGCCTGCGACCAGCGCGGATGGTTCACGGTGGGATTCACGTTCGAATAAAACCCGTACTCCCGGGGAATTGCGCGACTCCAACTCGTGACCGGTTGTGTTCTGGTGAAACGGATTCGCACGATCGACTTGCCGCTCTTGAAACCGTACTTCCAAGGAATGACCATGCGCACCGGAGCGCCGTTTTGCCGAGGAAGCACCTCTCCGTAAAGACCGAATGTGAGCAACGTCAGCGGATGATTCGCCTCGTCAATGCGAAGACCTTCCACATAGGGCCATTCGAGCACATTCGAACTCAGGCCAGGCATCTGGCTCTTGTCGGCCAGCGTCGTGAACTCCACATATTTCGCGTCACCGGTGGGCTGGACTCGACGGATGAGTTCGGACAGCGGGTAGCCGACCCACGGGATCACCATCGACCAGCCTTCGACACAGCGCAGCCGGTAGATGCGCTCTTCGAGCGACGCCATCGCGAGCAGTTCATCGATATCGAACACCCGGGGCTTCAGAACCTCGCCCTCGACGCTCACTGTCCAGGGACGTAATCGCAACCCCTGCGCCTGGACAGCCGGCTCGTCCTTGTCGGTACCGAATTCGTAATAATTGTTGTACGTCGTGACGTACTGATGCGGCGTCGGCGGCTCGTTCGTGGAAAAAGGACTCGGGACCGTTTTCAGCTTCTGATCCGAGACCTTCTGCGCGAATGCCGGAGATATCGTCGGCGGCGCGGCGGCAAGCACAGCGCCAGCTCCGGCGCCCACAATCAGTTGCCGCCGCCCTTCATACACTTGCCTTGGTGTGATTTCGGAGGGCAGCAGATCGGGCGCATTTCGCTTGATCAGCATGAGCAGGGACCCCTGTTGGCTGTTGGTGTCGGCGAGCACACAGAACTTACCAAAGGATAAGCTAGCGCACGAGTGGCCGGAACCGGCAATGGCGTGCAGAAATGAAAAGGGCGCCCCAGGGCGCCCGACCGACTGCAGATTTGTCGCTCAGCGCAGCCCGGCGATGTAGTCCGACACCGCCTGGATCTCAGCGTCTGACATGCGTGCAGAAATCATGCTCATCTGGGCGCTGTTGTTGCGGGTGCCCTGGCGGAACGCCACCAGTTGCGAGGCAGTATAGTCGGCGAACTGGCCGCCGAGTGCCGGATATTGCGCCGGGATACCAGCGCCATTGGGGCTGTGGCAACCCGCGCAGGCCGGTACGTTCTTGGACGGGATGCCGCCGCGGTAGATACTCTTGCCCAGTTCGACGACATCCTTGTTGCGCGCGGCCGAAGGCTTGAGCGTCTGTGCACTGAAGTATGCAGAGACGTTGCGCATGTCGGCGTCGGACAGCGCGGCAGAGAAACCCGCCATCACGGCATTGGCCCGCTCTGCCTGCTTGGCCCCGGGCTTGACCTTGAAGTTCTGCAACTGCTTGACGAGGTAATCGGCATGCTGGCCGGCAAGCTTGGGATTGGCCGGGGTGCCACTGTTGCCGTCGGCACCATGGCAGGCCGCGCAGACCTGCGACGCGATTTGTTGCCCCTTGGCGAGATCGGGCTTGGCCGGACCCGACTGGGCAAACGCCACCGGAGAGGCGACCATCGACAGGATCAGCACGCAGCGACGCAAGGTCATCGCAGCGTTAAATTGGACTCGGATCATCTTGATCTCGCAGCTTTCAGGATTCGAACAAACGTGTGATTCTACAATAGGGGCGGCGAATCAACGATCGCCTCAAAAAAACGAATGTCTATATTGCTCACTGCACGCTTCCACACGACGGTCGCCAAGACCGTCCAATTGCCACGCACCGGCCTGCCTGAGGTCGCGTTTGCGGGCCGGTCCAATGCCGGCAAGTCGTCTGCCATCAATGCGATCTGCCAGCGCAAGCGACTGGCCTTTTCCAGTCGAACGCCGGGTCGCACGCAGGCACTGAACTTTTTTGCGATCGGCCCCGAGACCGACCCGTCTGCCTACCTGGTGGATACGCCTGGTTACGGCTATGCGGTCGCTCCGCTGGAGGTCCGGGGGGCATGGGACGCGCTTGCCGGACGCTACCTGGGCAGTCGCAACGAGTTGCTCGGCGTGGTGCTCACCGTCGACTGTCGCCGGCAACTGACCGATCTGGATCGCAAGCTGCTGCAATGGCTGCCCGCGACACTGCCGGTGCTGGCGCTGCTGACCAAGAGCGACAAGATCGGTCTTACCCAGCGCAGAAGCACCCGGCAGGCGGTGCAGACGGAGCTGATCGAACTACGTCCCAAGGCGCACAGCGAGGTGATCATCTTTTCGGTAACGAACAAGATGGGTCTGAACGAGGCTCGCGCCGCCATTGAAGAATGGCTTGCCCCCGAACAAACACCAGCCGTGGCCGTCGACGAGCCCGACACCCAATATCGCAAAACACAGGATTCCGAGAAATGAGCAAGAACACCGAACGCCCGACTGCGCAATTTCCGATGCTGCGGATGCGCCGGCTGCGCAGGGATGACTTCACGCGTCGGATGGTTCGAGAGACCACGCTGAGCGCCGATCACCTCATCTATCCGGTGTTCGTGATGGAGGGAAGCAAGCAACGCGTCGACGTGCCTTCGATGCCGGGGGTACAGCGCCACACGGTCGACAAGCTGTTCGAAATTGCCGAGCAGTGCCTGGAGCTGCGGGTTCCCGTGATGGCCCTGTTTCCAGTGATCGATCCGGCGATCAAGACCCCCGACGGTGCGGCCGCCACCGATCCGGACGGCCTGGTTCCGCGCGCGCTACGCGAATTGAAAAAGCGCTTTCCTGAACTGGGCCTGCTGACCGACGTCGCGCTCGATCCGTACACCAGCCATGGGCAGGACGGTGTCATCGATGACGACGGCTATGTGATCAATGATGTGACGGTTGAGATTCTGCGTCGACAGGCTTTGGTGCAGGCCGAGGCCGGTGTCGACATCGTCGCACCTTCCGACATGATGGATGGGCGCATCGGCGCGATCCGCCTATCCCTCGAGGAGGCCGGTCACATTCACACCAGGATCATGGCTTACAGCGCCAAATACGCCTCGGGTTTTTATGGTCCGTTCAGGGATGCGGTCGGCTCAGCGACCAATCTGGGCAAGAGCGACAAGAAGACCTACCAGATGGACCCAGCCAACTCGGACGAGGCGCTGCGCGAGGTGGCGCTCGATCTGCAGGAAGGTGCCGATATGGTGATGGTCAAGCCCGGAATGCCCTATCTCGACGTGGTGCGCAGGGTCAAGGATGCGTTTGGCGTTCCCACGTTCGTCTATCAGGTCAGTGGCGAGTACGCGATGCTCAAGGCGGCAGCAGGCAATGGCTGGCTCGACGAGCGGACCGTGGCGATGGAGTCGCTGCTGGTCATGCGCCGTGCCGGCGCCGACGGCATCCTGACCTATTTTGCGCTGGACGCCGCACGCTGGCTGGCTCGACGCTGACCAGGCGAACGCGGTTTCTGCTGTCGGGGCCTGCCGACTGCCTGCAACCCGGGCGCCAGCGTTGCCCAGGACGATCGACACAACGAGGAGACCGATGCGGCTATTGCTGATTCAGGCTTCGACAGTTCGGGAGCTCGACAGCCCCCCGGAGCAACTCGGCGCCGGGGACTTGCTGTGGTGGGACTGCCTCTATGACGAAGCGCGACAGTGGGTTGCTCCGCTTGAGCAGCTGACCAAGGTCACGATTTTGGAGGACCACCTGCTCGACGCGGAAAATCGCAATCACCCGTCGTATTTTGACTCTACCCGTCACTACGAAATGATCGTGTTCCGCGGGCTTGCGGTGGCCCCGCCTGAGCAAGCTGAAACAGGCGCGCTGCGGGCAGTCACGCGACCGACAACGTTTTTCGTACTGCCCAGGGTCCTGGTGACCGTCCGCCCCGCCGACAGCCGGACGATCCCGGCCATGCAACAGCGGCTGATCGCGGCAAACCAGCCGCGCACGCGACTGCCGTCACGTCCGGAAGACCTGATGCTGCGCCTGCTCAATGGCATGGTGGATCGCTATCTGGAGCTGCGCCAGCCGATGTCTGATCAACTGGAACGCTGGCAGCGTCGCCTTCTCGATCCGCGCCAGGGGTTTCGCGACTGGTTGACGCTGCTCGAGACGCGTGGCGAATTGCGCAAACTTGAGCAACTGTGCGAGGAGCAGCTAGACGCCATTGCCGAATGGCGTAACGAACGCATGGACGAAGACGATGGTGATGATGGCCTGAACACGCTCAGCGACGCGCAACTGGTGCGGGCAAACGACGTCTCGGAGCACGTCAACCGGGTGCTGACCCATGCGCGACGCGCGCAGGAATCCGTCGAAACCGCCGTGCAACTGCACTTTTCGATGACCGCGCATCGCACGAACGAGATCATGCGCACGCTGACCGCCATCACCGCGGTGTTCCTGCCGTTGACGCTGATCACCGGAATCTTCGGCATGAATTTCGAGCATATTCCAGGCATGTCGTCGCCGAGCGGTTTCTGGATCACGGTCGGCGCGATGGCGGTGCTCGCCTTGCTCCAGGTGGCGTACTTCAGGGCGCAGCGCTTCCTGGATCGCCCAGGCTCGTTCCGGCGTCGACCGCGGCGCCCGGGATCGCGGTAGTTCTGACTTGCCACCGCCTTCGCATCTGAGCCCGGCGCCGGGCCAGAGTCAATCCGGACTCTTTGAGACACCTGCGGTCGAGTCGATCACCCAGCCCGCGTAAGCGGGCGAAACCCGATCAGCCAGCCAGGCAATGAGTTCAGGGGTCTCGTACGGATGCAATTCGAGCAGGCGCGCAGCCAGTGCCTCATACGCGGATGGCGTTGTCTTGATCAGCATCGGAATCTCGACCGCCGTTTCAGCGACGCCTTGCCATCGATAGACCGAATGACAAGGGGCCAGCAGGTTCACGCATGCCGCCAGGCGCTCGGCCACCAGCGTATGCGCAATCTTGTCGGCAACCTGCCGGTCCGGCGCATTGGTGGCAACGATCAGGACGTTTTCGCTCATCGGGCTCTCCAGACTGATCAGAGTCGCAGCTGCTGCCTGCGGTTGCTCAAGCTGCAAAACGCCTTTGTGTGAGCTTGAGCGCGACCCAGATCGCCGCAAGGCCGTATGCCAGCAGTA
>Ga0222714_10001646_pt1 | contig 24996 bp, 21 predicted proteins | sample C33_3DmetaG_FD_165048 | JGI IMG/M metagenome (GOLD analysis project Ga0222714, IMG submission 165048) | Estuarine water microbial communities from San Francisco Bay, California, United States - C33_3D | ecosystem: Environmental > Aquatic > Marine > Unclassified | place: USA: California...
TTAGCTAAATCTTTTACTAAATCCTCCATCTTATCATTCTTACTTTTTACATTAAGTCCATCAATCTCATATATTTCTACTAAGTATAATCTCTTTTCAACCACCGGCTTCACAATTCTATTTCTTGGATGTTGAATTACAAAACTATACATATAATTTTGGTTTAATTTTTCTCTCAAATTGGGACAAACATCACTTACTATTTCCTCAAACATACTTGAAAATGTCTCTTCACTCTTAAAACCATTTTCCATATAAAAGTTCAATTTCCCTCCTACACTTGTCCTAGTAGCTATTTGCCAACTACTATTCTCAGATTCATAAAACATATTAATCATAGTTCCTTCAACAAATTGTTCTGAAACATATTGATCCTCCGAAGTAATTTTAATGTTTTCTGTATTTTGAGATTTTGGAGGAGCAAAACAAACAATTGTTCCATCATCTTTAAAAATGACCGATCTTAATAAACCAATTGTCTTTTCATTTTCTCTAGCCAACCATTCCTTATCATACTTTAGAATATGGTAATTCACACCTCCAAATTTCCATGTTTTTAGCTTTAAATTTAGAGATTTTGCTATTTCATCTCTAGTAGATGAATTATCATTATTAAATAATAATTCATTAATTCGGGGAACGCTTTGTAGATTATAACTAGCCATCTTATTTATTATATTTTAATTTCTTTAATATATTTTAAAATCAATTTTTTTCGTATTTCATATTAATTTCTACTGTTACTATAAAGTAATGGAAAAAGATAATTCTATTTATTTACAATTAGGTGATATTATTGAAATAGATGCTCCATCCAATCCAGATATTAATCAACATAACTTTTTAATAGATTATATTGATTCCAAAAAAATCATAGTTATTGATGAAATATCTGGAGAGAAAATCAAATTAAAAATAAATGAAGATGGTAACCTTTCGGATGAAAGCATTAATTCTATTACTATTTTAGATCGTCCTGAAAATAAAGGCTATGCAAAACAAAATAATTTATTACCTGAAACCTTTATTGATATACACTTTGGTGGTGATTTACCTCTTACTATTACAGGTGAAATTACAAATTTAGAAGAAGATATGATTGAAGTTAAAACTTTTGATAACGGTGAATTAATCTATATCGACTTTGGCTACAAAGGCATTCCGGAAGACATACCTATAGATAAAATTGTTATTCGTCCTCCTCCCGAGAAAAAAGATGCAACAGAGGCACAAGAAGAAGTAAAAGATATTACTCCATCAGATATAGAGGAGTTAGAATCACCAGTTATTCAAATTCCTACAGAAACAATAAGAGAGAAAATCAAGGATATTATTATCGAAGCTGATGCTATTGAATTTGGACCTGTAATTGGAGATATATCACAAATAAGAGAAGTAGATGAAGAGAAAAAAAGATTCAGTTTAGATTCCCAAGTTAACGATTTATTAGATGAATTATTAGCTTCTTATCCATCTGCAGAAAGAACAAGAAAAGTTTTAAATAATATTCATATTCAAATAGAAAGATTTAAACAATTAAGAGAGAAATTCTCTTTATTTGATCAAAATGGAAATGCAACATTACCATTAAAAAAGGGAGCTGATTATAAACCATTAGTTAAACATTTGCAACAATTAAATCAAAATCTTTATTGGATTTTACCTGTTGCACAGAATCAAAAAAAATTATATGATATTGATTTTGATATTAATAATCAAGAATCCTTACCCGATGTAATTGATTTAACTTTAGCTGACACAAGAACCAGTGAATATGAAATTCGTGAATTATATAAGTCCAATACCGATAACTTTACTAATTACATGCGTAAATTAAATCCTTATTTAACCCCTTTTTCTTCCATTGGATATAATGAATCTTTAACGATGCAAGAAATTAATGATAATATTACTGCTGTAATAGATAATTTAAATGACTTTTATTCATCTGTTTTTACAAAAGGAAATGTTAAATCCAAGCGATTTTTAATAACTAAATATAATCTAGGTGTTAACAAATTACAAACTACCTATGTTACTTCCACAGTATTAAAAACCAAATCTGTTCCTCTTACTAATAATGACAATATTTCAGTGAAGAGCTTCATTTCTTTGCCCAAACCTGTTATGACCTTTTCTAATATAAATCTACCTTCTACACCTATTTATCAAAAATCCAATTTAAATATTCATTTTATAAATTATTGGAAATTACTCAGGGAAAATTTGAAATATAATACCACTTACATAGATGACATTAATCAACCCATAGAGTTTGATGAAAACGATTATTTAAAAGAATCTACACAATACTTATTATCTCAAACAAATAACGATCCCGATAAATATCAAAAATACTTGAATTGTATTATTCCAAAAACAAGAATTTTATTTAATCTTGTCAAAAAATATATTGATGGTAAATTAACACTTGTTTCTGTTATTAATTATCTTCAACCCTTTTTAATTTACCTAGATGATATTTCATATAAACAATATGAGGAAATTAATGAATTTATTGAAACGAAAATTTTGGATTACAAAAAAAATTATTTCTCACGCAAAGATCAAATTAATTTATTATCTAAAAGCATTGTAAATTTTCAATATGAATCCATTCTTTATAAAATTCTCAAAGGTAGACTAGAATTATCAGGGTTGATTATGGACATGTATGGATTTGATGTAAATTATAAATATAAGGGTAATACCCAAGATAATAATATAATGTCCAATTCAGAAATATTAAAGAAAATGATGGTAGCAGATAATACAGAGTTATATAATACAACTTTAACCCTTTTGAATTTAGATTTATACACTCCATTTGATTTTGATGTTTTATTTGAACAAAAGAAAAATGAATTTGAAGTAAATCTTAAAAAAGAAGCCATAGAAAATGAGTGTAAACAATATGTTTTAACAAAACGATACATCGATTTGACAGACTTATTAGATGACAATGAAAGACCTGTTTATTTTGATAAAAAATACGATCCTACGGTTTATGATATTATAAATGAATATCAAATGGAACAATCACAAATGGATGATAAAACTTTTAAAAACTTTTTAACAGAAAAATTAATTCAAAACATTGGATTAAATAAAAATGATGCAAAATATGAAGCCACTTCTATGATTGAAGGTAAAAGAAAAGTTCAAGATGGACATTATGCAGTATTAGAATTAGATAATATTGACAATGTAAAGTATTTTTATTATAAAAGAGAAAATGAAAAATGGGTAAAAGATGAATCTATTGCACCTAATTCTTATTATGGAACAAATGAATTATTTTGTAATGTTCAAAATAAATGTATAAATATTAATGAAACATGTGCAGATACTTCCTATGCATCAGAATTGGTAAGAAAAGATTTATTAAAACAAATGGAAAATGAATTTGATAGTCAATATGAGGAAGATATGAAAAAATATAAAAAGAAAATTAATCATAAATTCAAGGTTTCCGTAGAAAGGATAAAAAAATTAAAAGCAATTAATAATTTTATGTTATATAAATATGAATTGAAACATCAAGCTTATAGTAAAGATGTGGAAGAAGATGATATAATTACTTCTCCTTTTATTAAACTAAGGGATGCTATATTAGGACAAACTGACATTGTTAAAAGAAATACTGACATTGTAAAATTTGTAAATAAAGCTACTCGTCCTCATATTGATTCACTCGACGAAAGCCAATATTGGTTATATTGTGTGGATACTAATACTAAATTACTACCTAAATTTCTCTCTACTTTGGCTAGTGTTTTTGTTGAAAATGGTGATTATCAAGAAACACTCAACATTATTAAAAAGGAACAAGGAGCTAATATTGATAATATTACTTGGTGTAAATATACTGGTTATATGATTGAAAAAATAGCACTTGATACTGAAGAAGAATTTGAAGAATCGGGATATAGAATTGTTTCTAGAGAGATATTGGAATCAGATGCAGGGGCAGCATTATTGCAATCGGCTACAGTATCCCAACCACAAGTAATAACAAATCCAAAAGCCAAATTAATAAATAATGTAATTACAGTTTTGAGTCAAAAATTAGGGTTAAATATGGATGAAATGAGAGAAAATATAATAAATCATACATTATTAGCATTGGACGAAACAGTAGATTCAATAGAAGTATACGAAGAAAAACAAAAAAATAAGAAAAAGAAACAAAGTTATGAGGATGTATTTAATGCATCTTTATTAACATTCACTTTATCGTATATTTCTCTTTTTATTTCAGTTAGTATTCCTTCTTTACAATCCAAGAAAACATTTCCAGGTTGTAAAAAATCATTTCAAGGGTATCCTGTAACTGGAGATGAAGATTTATCTAATTTGGAGTATGTGGCATGTATAGCGGCCTCCATAGAAAGTAAAACATATCCTTGGAAAGCTCTACCAAAAAATAAGGAAAAAATTAAATTATCAATAAAAAAGACATTTGATGCTTATTTATTAAAGAAACCTGAAATACAAGCATTAATAGAACAAAAAAAGAATTATCTGCTTCAAACGGAAGGAAATGAAATACCAGTGGAGTTAGATTTAAAGAGATGGATGAATTTTCTACCTCCTTTGCAAAAAATAGAACTAAAAACACCTGCTAATTTATCAAGTGAATTTAGAAATGCTTTTAAAGAACATTTGAAGACAGGGTCAAAGAATCAATTTGAGCAAATTTATATAATAAATTGTAAAATTATTTACTTTTCCATGGCAATTATTAAAGGTATTAATCAAGTGGTTGAAAAGGAGAAATTATTATTAACGAATAATGCGGGGACACCATTTTTACAAAATTCATGTTGTAATTCAGGCGACTTTAAAACAATTAATTATTTCGTAAGTAAAGATAAAGACATTGATGTATACAATGGAATTGTGAATTATTTATATAATATTGTGTTTGATGTAAGAAATATGACACAATCAGCTTTATTATTAGATGCAGCAGATACTAAAATAAAATTTCCACCATTATCTCAAGAATATTCAGAAGATACAATTTATAAAGCATTTATAGAATATTGTAATTTTAATAATAATATTCCTATTAATGAAAGACTAATTCCAATATGTTTAAATAAACCAGATGAATTTGACAAATTAGCTCCTATAAAAGATAAAATAGAATTATTGAAAAAGGAAGGAAAAATTTATTCAGTAGAGGCTTTTAATGAATTAATATTAGAAGTGAGTAAAATGAATATAGTAAATTTAGATTTGATTCATAATGATGTTTCCAATATCCAACAAATGCGGGATTTAATAGCATATATGAAAGATAATGATCAAATTGTCGATGAAACCTTTTTAAAATTATTGAGTGAAACATTAGATTCCTACTCAGTAGAGGAAGAAGTTGGTTCACAATCAAGAGAATTAAAAAATTGGTTAGGAGAAAACATAGAAAAATTAAATAATAATTTGAGTGATTTTATAAACAAATATAGTTCCGAATCATCAAGTGAGAAATCCAATATATTAGATTGTATCTATAACTTAGTAGAATTTAATAAGATAGGAAACAATTATTTTGAGAATGAGGATGATGAGACATTATATAAAGGTATTTTGTTTGTAAAGAATGCATTATTTTCGTTTATATATGTATTTCCTGAAATAATAAAAAATAAGGTTGATTATGAATCAATAAAAATACCGAAACATTGGAAGTTATCAGAGAATCATAAATCAGATGTGAAAGAATTTGTAAAAAATATATACGAACCTTTAAGGAAATTTTACAATGATAATAATATTTTTCCATTAATAGACAAAAACCAAAAAGAAGTTAAAAACTTTTATAAATTAATTGAACTTACAAACTTATATGCAAATATAATTAAAGTAGATAATACAGAAATTAAATCTATTTTAGACTATCGATTAGTAAAACAGTTGTTTCAATTTTACATTTTGTTTGTAGTAAATCAATTAATTGATCAAACTGATGATATTTCTCTCATTTCATCAGAAACACTATCTAAGAAAGAGGTTGAAGATATTATTACAACAGATATAGAAGTAGAAGAAGAATTGACAGGAGAGATAACAGAATTAGATGTAGTAAGAGGAGAACAGAAAAATATAAAAGAGAAGGTAGCTTCGTTAATAACAACCCTATTTCAAATGATTTGTAAAGAAAAAAATAAGATTAATGTAAATGGAAGTATGATAAAAGAAAAAATAAATAGAGCAAAAGATAAAGAGAGGCATAAAATAACTACTACATTGAAGGAAATGGATAAAGAACAAAGACAAATTGAAAATTTATTTAAAAATCATAGACTAGAAAGATGGAATAAGGGGCAACAAAAAGGGTTAACTCAATATGTAGCAAAAACTTATGATGAAGAGCGAGAAGAAAGAGAGAAAGATGAGATATTAGAGAGGCAGTTAGAGCAAAGGGAAATGTTGGGTCAAGCATTAACAACAGATAGAGAAATAGCGAGATTTGAGGAAGAACAGAATCAGATAGTAGAAGAAAGAATAAATGCAGAAGTAGATTCATTAACCAATTTACCGGAAGATGATGAGTATGGAGAAGATGTAGATGATGGATATGGATTGCAATTTGATGATTATGATGAATAAATATAATATTTTTCTTTAAGTTATTTAAAATATTATATTAACTGAAAAAAAGGTTCTAGTGGGATAAGAATCCTCTTCCAGAGGGCACCTGAAAATCTCATTTTTCGATTTCAGGATTTCCGGGGATAAATCTTGAAACAACTGGTTTTAAAGTAGATGTAATCCTCCCTAATTGAGTAAATAAATATACAAAAAATCGATTTTCTGATTTTCGAGGATAAAACTTGCAAATATAGGATATATAATCCCCAGAATCCGATAAATAAAATCCTGATTTTTGGATTCAGGAATCTAGAGGATGATTTCTGACACCTCCCTTGAAGCCAAGCGAGTTTTTTTGACTAAAAATAAAATATTTTTTGTTTGATGATGTAGTAGTTTGTCTACATCGTGTAGACAAGAAAAAAGGTCAAAAATATCGGTCTGTAAACGATAGATGTAGGAAATTTCACTTTTCACAATTTTTTCAAAAGTCATTTGGGATTTCAAAATTTAACACAAGGTTTTTTGTGTTGATTTTTGATTTCTGGAAAAAGGATTGGAAAAAGTTGTAAAAATGCGTTTTAGAGCATAATGCTCACAATTCAAAAAAAATAATTTTAAATTTGTGATTGTAAATTTTTATATTTTCTCGGGAAAGTATTTAGAGATATTCTACATATATTACATATGGATTACAAAATGGATACAAATGGATTACACAAAAATGACATGAAATTTTTTTGCGAAAAGTGCCTCCATGGTTCAAACAACAAAAGAGACTTTGTTAGACACCTTTCCTCTACAAAGCACCTGAAGAGTTACAAAATGGATGCATCGGAGTGCACAAAAATCCCAGCGGGAAGTTCAGTAATAAATGGTGATCCTGACGACTATTTGTTACCAAAGTTCAGTAAGGGGATAAATTCCAAAAAAATCCCAGCGGGAAGTTCAGTAATAAATGATGACCCCAATATACCCTCCTTACTATATGTCAGTAAGCCATTGTCTTTCAAAAAATCCAAAAAATCCCCAGAGCATTTTCAATGTCATTGTGGCAAGAAGTATATTTATAGGCAAGGCTTATATAAGCACCAGAAGTCTTGCGAAAAAGAAAAAATGGATAAAATTATACCAATCGAAGAATCAAGTTCCCAAATGGTTACAAAATCTATAGTTAATGACTCGGATGTAGGCAATTTAAAAGAATTAGTTGTATTGCTACTAAAGGAAAACAAAGAAATTCAAAAAAACTTTGTTGATTTAATACCCCATATTCAAGGGAATAATACGAATAGTCATAATACAATTACTAATAATACTACAAATAATAATCAATTTAATATCAATATGTTTTTAAATGAACACTGTAAAAATGCGATGAATCTAACGGATTTTATTGATTCTTTACCTATTACACATGAAACTTATGACCATACGATTGAAAATGGTCTTACTAAAACGATTACTACTATGATAACAGATGGACTGAATAATATGGATATATTAGAAAGACCAATTCATTGCACCGATCCTTCTAGAAAAACGATGTATGTCAAAGATAATGATGTATGGGAAAAAGATACTGAATTTAATAAAATTCTTCTCTCTATTCGAACTATTGCCTTGAAACAACGCACCATGATTAATAAATGGCAACTAGCTAACCAAGATTGGACCACTGACGAAAACCTACAAACTAAATTAACTAGCTTGGTTTTTAACTCCATGACTGATATTGAAAATGATCAAAAAGAATGTAATAAAATTATTAGAGCTATAAGTAAAAATACATATTTAACTAGTCAAATTAAAGATGTATATAAATAATTTACATTTGAGTTGATCCTACACACATAGAATACATCAATCTATTGGTAAAATATCCAAGGAATGTAGGTAATGAAATTAAGAAAATTTGGAATAATCCTTCCTTCTTCTTATCAAAGAAAAAGCCAAATAAAAGAGAAAAAAGAATATATAAAAGAACAATGAAGTTAATTACAGATAACCAGAAGAAATAATCACAATATATTCTTCCTAAAGGGGCAAAAGGACTTTGGAAAAATGAGTCTCCTTGATTCATTATAATTTATGTAAATAAAATAAATTATATGAAAAATTATTTGTATTATATATATAATGAATAACGCATTTATACGAAAACATATTAACACTTTTGCAATAATTATTTTTCTCTTAAGCTTTATACTTTTAAATTATATTCAACCAGGATTTTTATACAATAAAGATGGTAGTTTAAGAACATTTGGGCTTGGACATAGACGAAAAACAATATTACCTATTTGGCTTTTGAGTATAATTTTAGGAATTCTTTCTTATTTAATTATTTTATATTATATTACTTTGCCTAAATTTAAATAAATAAATGATTTATTCATAAGATTGGTAAACCATTTGCTGCTTTTGTGATTGTGCATTTTGCATTTTCTTTTCGTTTTCTACATATTCATCATGTCTCTTTTGCATTTCAGCTGCCGATTGCACACATCCAGTATTTAACATTGAATTATAACTAATTGATGTGACCAACATTCCAGTTAAGGCAAACCATATATATTCTGCTATTAATGTCTTCATTTTAACATATTGCTGTAATTTTACAAATTCTTCCGTTCCTACACCCGATTTTAATAATCCTCCGTTTTTCAAACTCTCCCACCACATTGATATATTCGTCATATTTATTGAATTAATTAATAATGACTTATCATCATATACATTATTTATTGCGGTTATCATTTCTGCTTGTTTTGGTCCTAAATCTAATGTTTTTCTATCTTTTAAAATACTTTTTAACAATGAATTTACACCTGTAAGCAGGGCAAAAAAATAACCGATTGTATTGGAAAATGGATTTAACCAATTAGGGAATGCCATTAATAAAATATTTATTAAACCAAAAACAAAAACCCATGGAATAATTGTTTGTTTAAAAGCTAATCCATATTGTTCAAATCCACAAATTTCTTTGGTTAATCCTACATTTATAAAAAATTGGACAACAATTAATACAAGAAAATAAATAATAGTCCATAATTGAATACTCTTAGGAGATTTAGTATAATATTTAAATATAGAAAAGGCTAAAGTTAATATTAAAAAAAATACAATTGAAGCTGTTGGATCTGCTGCTGCCATTATATTAATTAGGTATAATATATTTTGAAATTATAATTACCTATTTTAATGGAATCTCTCAAATACATACAACCTCGTTTAATTGAACCTGGTATGAAATATTTTATTAATGCATCTTTAGAACAATGTCATCAATTTAAAAGTAAACATTATAATTTCCTTTATAATTTAGGATTATTTATTGCTTTTATTTCTATTATTTCTATTGTTCTTTATTATAAATATAAAATTAAAAATAATAAACTACTCCAAGAAGAAAAAAAAAGACAACAACAAGAATATGTTTTAAATAAATTGAGATTTATGCAAGATTATCGGAATAGTCAGGTTAGTAATATGATGACTGATCTTCCTACCTGGCAAAATAATCCAGAAGTTCAATTCTTTAATAGAAAAATATACCGTTAATTTATATGGCTTCACAAGAACAAACTTCTAGTCCTTCAAATAATTCTAATTCCCCTAATTTAAGCCCAGAATATGCTTCTGATAAATCTTTATCCCCAAAAGTAGTTCATGATTCAGAAACTCCTGAATATTTGGAAAAATTAAATGAATATTATCATCTTAAAAATATTTATGAATCTTCTTATAAAGATAAAAAAAATTCTATCTTAAAAGACCAAACCCTTAATATTAAACAAAAGAAAAATGCTATTCTTAAAATTAAAAGAAATTGCATTTCTTGTAAAAGACCTGTAGGCACTATCTTTCAATCAAAAGATCATTTTTTATATGCTTTATGTGGTGACAAATCTAATCCATGTATGTTAAATATTAAAATAAATAGAGGCCTATTTGTTAACTTACATGAATTAATTGATATATTCCAAGAAGGTGTGGATGATAATAAAATATATATTATACGCAGTAAATTAGATTTATTATTTAATTTTAAATCGGAAAATGAAGTTATAAAGGAATTTAATAATATTAAAAACGATCTTAATAAAGATTTGGAAGATTTGTTAGAATATAAAACTTCTTTAATCCAATTAACTGAAAATACTGATAATAAAAGCTTAATACTTTCCAAAATGACCATTATGTATGAAAAAATAGACTTAATCAAAGATACTATAAAACAATACAATGAAACTGGAGAAATTCAGTTTATTAAAGATATTCTTCAAATTTATAAAGATGATTTATTACCCTTAGTTAATAGTATAATTAAACTAAAATATAAATATTATTCTTTAGAACAAATTTCAATCAATAAAGAAATATTTTATCATTTATATAAAAAATCATATACCTTACAAGATTTATTAGTTCCTTTTGAACTTCCCAAAATAGATTCTTTCCAAATGGGTGAAAAACCTCAAGAAATAGTTTCTTCTGAAAAACCGCTTGATTTAAGTAAATTAGAGTCACCAGTAGAAGAGGAAATAGATGTTATGCCCACATTTAAACTAAAAGGAAATGACTTAATGTTTGGAGACAAAATCATTGCCAATAAAATGGATTTTGAAACCAACAAATCTCTACTAGAAACCCAAGAGGAAATTTCACCAGTTATGGCTCATAATAAAGGATATAAATTTGAAATGCTTTATACAAGACCAAGTCATCCCGTTCTTTTTGCCATAGACCCTGAAAATGGAAATATATATGTAGTTGATGTGAAACCAAATAAGGATGAAAGTCCTGAAGATGAAGAAAAACCATCTCCTCCCAAAGAAGAAGAATTTATCCCCAAAACACCTTCAGGCACACCTCCTCAAATTCAAATTGAAAGAGCGAAAATACAAACAAGTCCATCTCCAGAAATGGAACTAGTTTATGATAATGAGGAAGAATATAATATAGGGGATTAAAATAAAAATTAATATCATAAATTTATATACTAAAATGAAGATTACTTTTATAAATTTTCCTGTGTTTATCATTTCATTAATATTAGGTATATTGATGGTGTATTGGACAGCTCCGGACACCAAAACAGTAATAGTTTATCCCACTGACGATAATAAACATTTATTTCAATTTAGGGACAAAACAAATAATTGCTTCCAATTAAACCAACGAATTGTAAAATGTGCGAATGATATAGAAGAAATACCAATTCAAATCTAGATAATATATATATAAATGGAATTAAAACGATTTTTTAATACTGAAACAGGAAAAATTATTATTTCTATAATTTTAGGATTAGGATTAGCGACATTATTTAGAAAAACATGCGAAGAAAAAAATTGTATTTCCTTTAAAGCCCCAGATTTAGAAGATATTAAGAATAAAAAATATAAATATGGAAATAAATGCTTTAAATATGAAATGGAATCTATTGTTTGTGATAACAAAAAAAAATATGTAGATTTTGCGTAATTTTATATTTCTATCAATCTTATCATTATATTAGATATGGCTGATACTACTAGTTTAGATGACCTTCCTACTGATCCCTTAGCAGGTGGAAAATCGGAAAATATTGTATTACAAACAACTGATAAACCTTCACAATATAATCCAAATGTAGAAGCAACAAGCACGAGCACAGAAATGAATAAAATTGATGAACAGAAGATAATGAATGAATTTGTTACAGGAATTCAACAAGCTAGTGCAAGCGGAGCAACTAATTTACCTTCTCGGGATATTCCACAAAATACCGTTCATTTTGCTGATGAACAAGTCAAACCTAATTTTGTTCCTGATAAAGAACAATCAGATTATATCCAGAATACAGACACCGAACAAGAAATATTAGCTAGAAGAATGAAAAACCAAAATTCAAGGGATTCATTAGAAATACTTTATGATGAATTTCAAATTCCTATAATTATTGGTTTATTATTTTTTATATTCCAGCTTCCAATTGTTAAAAATAAATTTTTATCAATATTTCCCTCTTTACATAGTTTAGATGGAAATCCTAATTTGTCTGGTTTTATTTTAACTAGTTTGTTTTTTGGTGTATGTTACTATGTAATCTCCAAATCTCTTGTTCATTTCCAATCTATTTAAATTAAAAAAAATTGAAGTTATAATTATATTTTAAAATTTAAATATAATTAAAATGACAGAATATCCTAAGTTATCTACTCACGAGTTTGAAATGGTTTTAGATGGTATGAATGCTATTCGGTTGGCAGAATGTGAAGAATGGGTAATAAATTTTAATGATCCTAATACAGGATTTATGTTTTGTAGCCATCCAAATATCCAAAAAATTAATGATAAAATAAATTACGGAGGCCATTCAGGTGCTTCTTATGCGATAACCATGAGAAGTTGTCAATATTTCTTAGCTCATAGGGATGAATGGAACTTAGAAGTTAATAGTCATACTAATCACCCACCTGAGGTTCCACAAACAAATTAAAATAACTAATTAAAATTTGAATTTCTTTAATGAATTAAAAAAATTGAAAGAACTTTTTTTTTTAAGAAGTATATCATCAAAAAAATTTAATAAATGGTAGTAATTATAATTGCTGGAATTGTGGTTGTATTATTGTTTGTTTCCCTTGTTTATGAAGAGCAAATGCGAAAAAAATAAAATTGAAGTAAGTTTTCCCAAAAACTTATATTTATCTTTTAATAAAATGGCTTCCAAGTTAACTGTTCGATTACCAAAGATTTCAGAGCATATGGAGACAGTTTCTAAAGGTGAGTTATTAAAAATATATAATGGTTTGGCGAGAGATTTTACTTATAAAAGTGGAAAAAAAGGAAAAAAACAAATATTTGTGAGCGAAATTGATGAAATTTACAGCATTAAATTACATCAATGTATTATTGCAGGGCCAAAAATAGGTAAAAAAAATAAAAAAGAAGACTATATTATCATAAGCTTTTCTTTGAATAAAGAAAAATGGAGTTTAAATATTCCACTGGAAAAATTTAATGAATTAAAAAACTAAATTTTAGATAGTGTTTGTAGGTTAGAAATAGATTTAAAGTAGTCGACTAGAGGATCATTTTTGTAATCATTAATAAAATATATATTTTTTATTCCAGATGCACATAACATTTTCATACAATTAACACATGGATAATGAGTAATATATGCATCACAACCATTACTACTTACTCCTCTTTTTGCACAATCAGTTATGGCATTTTGTTCAGCATGAACAGTTGCTTGTTCATGATTATTTACAACTTTAGATTCGTGGGGAGCACCTGGTAAAAATCCATTATATCCTTGAGAGATAATTCTATTATCTTTGACTAAAACACAACCAACTTTTAACCTGTCACATGGAGAACGGGACGAGGTAATTAATGCAAGCTGTTTAAAATATTCTGTCCAGGATGGTCTTTCCATTAAAATAAGGAAAGAAATAAGAATTGTAATATTTCTGTATTATAATGACTTTAAATACTTATGTAAATTGTTTAATAGAAAATGTAGATGAAAATAATTTACCAAAAGAATTAGATTTAGTGTTAGATAGCGGAGCGTTTAATGGAGTATATATGATGGGATCGTTATTTTACCTAAAAGAAATGGAAAGAAGAGAGAAAATAAAAATAAATAGAGTATCAGGAGCAAGTATAGGATCTGTATTAGGTTTATTATTTTTATTAGATAAATTAGATTTAACAATTGACATAGCAATAAAAGGGTACAAGATACTGCGAAAAAGTCAAGATTTGACGAAATTTAAAAATAAATTAAATGAATTAATGGTAAATAATGTAAAGGAAGAGGATTTAGATAAACTAAATGGGCGATTATATATAACTTATTTTGATACTAGTAAAAATAAACAAATATTAAAAAAAACTTATAAAAGTTGTGAAGATGTAAAAAATACGATATTAAAGTCGATGCATGTTCCGTATTTGTTTGATAGAAATATTACAGATAATGAAGGATGTATAGATGGAGCATTTCCATATATATTTAAACAAAAGAAGAGAGAAAATAAAAAAATATTATTTGTAAATCTACAATCATTTGACAAATTTATTAATATGATTTATATTAAAAAGGAAAAAAACATATTTTCACGGGTATTTAATGGAATTTTGGATATTCATAATTTTTTTTTAGAAAATAAACCAACAAAAATGTGTAGCTATGTGAATGAATGGGGAATAAAAGAAATATTATTTTTTAGGTTGAGAGAAATTATATATACAATTATAGTTTATATATTGAGTATAGGATTACAAATAGAAAAATATTTTCCAGAAAGTTGGAAAAAAGAGAAAATCATAATCAAATTTATATCTATTTTTAAAAATATTTGGAGAGATATTTTAATTTATTTGACAATATAATATTTAATATATATATATGAGATCTAAACGGGATACAGAGTTATTAGATTTATTTTATAGCTATTTACATATAGGAGTTGATATAGTTGAAATAATTATTTATATATTAGTAATGTTGGTAATTTTTAGAACAATTTTCCTAGTTATTATTTCTGCAATAAGGGAAAAACAAGTAAATTATAATACAACAAAATTATTAATTAATAATGCTATTTCTATTTGTTTATCTGGAATTGTGTTTGTTGAAATTATGAAGTTATTTTATATAAAATCCTATAAGCAATTAGGGATTATTGCTGGAATAGTGTTAATTAAATTGATATTATTATATTTCGTAAACCAAGAACAAAAAACTGAAGAAAAGCAATTAAAAAGGTGATGATTGAAATGGCCTAGTAATTTTATGAGGAAGTAATCCATTAAACATATAACAATAACATTTACCTTCACCCATATGCCATGAACCAAAATATCCATCTGCACATGAACAGTATCCATTATCTACTTTAGATTGGATAGGGGTTCTAATGCAAAAATCCATAGGATATCCTTGTTCAATACAATTATTATAAGATTCAAATCCTTCTTTTGAAGAATGTCTGGAAGAATTAAATAAAATAATAAAAATAAGTAATAAAAATATAGGAATTAAATTATACTTCATATATTTTATAATTAGAAATTATTAAAATCGAATTAAATTAAATCTCTCGAATTTCTCTCTAATGAGTAATATTTCAAAGAGTTGTATAGTATATTTTTATTTTTCATTACATATGATTCTTTAATTCTAATGATATGACTTTTACAAAATCACTAGTTAGAGAGAAATTAAATAATATTTAAAATTTCAATAATATTTCTCCTTGATTTTCTTTTTTTTTTATTTTCTCTCTTTGGTTTATGTTTCTTAGTTTGTTTTCTGAGAATTTTATTTTCTGTTTTTAATTTTTTATCTTCTTTTTCCATTTGATCTTCAAATGGAACATAACGCAAAAACCAAGATTCAAATTCTTTAGAATTTCTTTGGTTTTTCAATTCCTTATATTTTTGTGCTTTTTCTTCTCTCATTTCCTCTAATGTGTCTTGTTTTCCATAACAATTAATACTAAATCGTCTTAATAAACCTTTTTGTTCTAGACGATTTTTTTGTTGAACATCAAATAAATATTGAGCCATACATAAAATTCGATTTTCGTCGTAATAATCACGATCACTAAAGAAAAAGGCAAAATAAAAACTTAGCATAGTATCAATAGTGGCAACTCTAATACTTTTATTACCTTTTTTAATAACATTATAACTATGACAGGCTAAAGGTTTATAAATAAAGGCTACAGTTTCTTCAATTTTACCAATTTTTACTTTCACCTCAAAATGAGGGGCAATAAGCTCACCTATACCAGGATGTTTGATAATTTTAACACCTTGGAAATTAAAATCCTGTAATCTCTCTTTTAAAATAATAGCAGATTGTTCAGGTTCTTCAGATAAAACATCAAAATCAGGTGATTTTTGAAAAAGTTTTCTAAGTTTACTAGGCATATAAGATGAATAAAGGAAACTAGCATAACCACCGAAAAAGACAAGACCTTGATCAATAAACGCATCTCTTACAGCATAATATAATTGAGATTCGGTATCAGTATCGATTCGTTTTTCAAATTGTCTTTGGAAAAGCTTGGGGTCACAATGTTTACCTTTAAGAGGATAATTTTTATTCAATAAAATAAGTCTTTTTAAAACTTTTTCCCATCTTGATATATCTCCCGCTGGGCGGGAAAGTTCTAAATACATATTCATTCTTAAAAAATTAGGAGGACAATATAAGATGCCATATACTTTTATGCCTTCCTCTTGAACTCTTTTAAAGAGAGGTTTTTCTAAAAAAGTGATATCAGCGACCGGTAAAAAATTCACATAAACCTTATAAGTGCCATGATGAACACCTGATTTGGCTTCAACTTCACTAAATCCTTCCTTATAATAAATATCAGCCAATTCCTTAGCATCCTCTAAAGCATTAGGACTATAAAAGTCATAGTCAGGGATTTCAATATTTTTATCATAAAATTGGTCTTCTAATGGTAAAATATTATTAATAGCTGTGCCTCCATAACAAACAAGTTTTTTTGTCTTTAAAAAATCTTCTAATAGGGAGATAATTCTTTTGACATCTGGGTCACTAGTAACTTGTTTTCCTTTTCTTTTTTCTGCAACATCAACCGCATCTCTTAATATTGCAATTTCCCTTTCTTCTAATGTTAATTTTGGTTTACAAGTAGACATATATAATTATATTAGAAAAATTATATATATAAAAGTTAAACGCTAAAGCTATAATAATCAGTCGCCACTTTTCGTGTTGTATAGGAATTTTCAGGGGCTTGAGGAGTAGGTTTGGGAACAGTCAAAGGAACAAATCTAAGAGGTTCAGGTTTCAAAACAAATGCACTACCAGTGTTATCAAAAAATAAATCATAATATTCCATATTAGAATCGAAATTTTGAAAACTCATTGCTATCCATTGACATCCGTATTTCATAGCAATAGCAGCAGAAAAATTATTATCATTGGGGGATAAGTCAGGTAAACATAAGGTCATTTGTTTTTTATTGTATTCAATAAGTTCTCCAGAATCAGGAGTAAATTTAACATCATAATATCTAGATGCTCGTAAGAAAACAGAATTAGAGGCCATATTTACATATTCTTTTAATTTGGTGGATTCGAAAAGGGGATTAGATTTATCCACACAAATAATAATTTTTCCGACAAATTCTTTAATAGGAACAGCTCCTAAATTATGTCCGGAATATTCATTACTATAAATACTGCTTAATAATTTATCTTCAATATTGTTGTAAATATCATCGGCCATTTGGTTATACATGGGTTCATTTTTACTTTGTATTCTAAAATGTAAAATTAAGGGGTCATTGGGATTAGGACAAGATCCACCACTAAAAGCATAATTATTGATTATTTGTAATGCATCTGGTAAAGCAACATAATTATAAGTTTGTTTAACATGGAAATTATTAGTAGATGAAGTAGCAATAACCGGTTTATCATTAATAGAATATATTTCAAAATCTAAAACTCTAGCTCCTTGTTGGATACATGTTTTTAAAGCACAAGTGCTTACCCAATCATTTTGGAATTGCCCACCGGAACAAGCATTATAAGCAGTTTTAACATAATAATCTCGTAATAAAAATTGGTAGGCTGCATCATTAGGATTAAAGGAAGAAATTTTGGGAAAGGAATTATAAATATTTTGTAAATTGTTGCAATTAGTATTTTTAAGTTGCATTTTATTGTGAATATAAAAACTAATACCAAGAACCAAAATAACAATAATAAAATAAGCACCATATTTAATCACCATGGCTTTATTTTTTTCAATATTGGCTGGGGAAAACATTTTTTTAAAGTTTTGAAGCTTTTGGTCCATTATCTTATAATATTATATGAAAAAATAATTAATAAAAGATAATGTTTTAATTTAATAAAAGATAGCGGATTTGGATTCCACTAAACTAAGTATAGAATCTGTAAAAATACCATTTCCTTTAATACCAATATATTTATTTTGTAGATTAATATTTTGTTTTACATGAACCTCAATATAGCTATGAGGAGCGACAGATATATATAGAACAATAGCAGTATTATTTTTTTGAAAATTTAAAACTCTTAAAGATGCAATAATACCATTATAATGATATACACCTTCATCATCAGAATAACCATAACATCCTGGATAAAATTCATATTTATTCATATCCCAATAGCCATATTTTTTCATCTGTTCTTCGTGTGTTAATTCATAAAAATTCTTTTTTCTAGAGTCAGCATAAATAGAACAATCGTTTTTTTTTAAATGAAGTGAGTTAAAATTAATATTGACAGATTTAGCTTCAAAGTAATGCACCCATTTACGATATGAACTTTGATTATGTGTTAATGTAGCTTTCCAAAATTTATATGGATGATTAGCTTTCATATATGCAATTTGCCAAACTAGTTGCGCATAGGATAATGCATGAGATTTACAAAAACTATATTTTCTTAAACCATTTAATTTATCTAGGATAGTTTTGTCAGCTATTTTTGTCTTAAATTCTTTAATTAATGAAGCATCATTTTTAGCAAATCCTTTTCTATATTTATCAGCAGTATCGTCATCACATTTTAATAAATCACTAATCAATGAAATAGCATCATCATCAAAAACCAATGCATCCTTTATTTCTTGTTTAGTATCTAATTGTTCATATTCATATCTAGCTGATTTTGCAGCAGGACGAATAATAGCTAAACAAATAGCCAAATCTTTTATATTTTCAGGTTGAATTTTCATTAATGCTTTTTTCATAAGTGGTGATTCAGCCAAAGTAATGCCAATATTATTTCCACTTTTGAGAAGCTGAATTGTTTTAATATCCGATAACGATTTTTCAAAATCAATATCTTGATAGTTATGACATTCATATAATTGTGAAAGGGCTCTACTAGATAAAATATCAATTTTAAAATTTTTGTTATTAGCTACATCATGTTTATTTAATGTCACTTGACTAATCGTTTGATGTTTTTTTGATTCTAAAATTAAATCAGACGGAACTCCTTCAGGAAAGAAGATAATACCTCCACAATGTAAAGAATAACATCGGAATGTGTCTTCCAGTTCTTTGGTTTTTTTATTGACCATATTTCTCTCTTCAATAGGTAGTTTTCTGATTTCTAAATCAATGTCGTTTTTAGCAATAAATTTATGTTTACCAATACTTCTTAATGCTTCTCTTGTAGCGGATTTTTTATGATAATGAACATGATTACTAATTCTTGCAACTTGACCAGGCCATCTAAGTTGTAATTTTAAAAATACTTCATCACGGATGAAATGGGGAAAATCAAAATCAATATCAGGTAAAGTAGTGCGGAAAATATTTAAAAATCTAGCAAATTTTACATTATATTTAATAGGGTCTACATGACTGATTCCCAACATATAACATACTAATGAGGAACCACACGAACCTCTAGTAACATGAACAAGGTGATTAGTAATTTCTAATATTTCAATGGCCTGTAATAAATAAGGAGTAAGATTTTTAGAATGAATTAATTGTAATTCATGATGTAATCTATCATGATAAATGGGATCATTAGGAATAGGTTTAATAAATTTTTCTTTAATATGATTAATTGATAATTGATGAGTAGAAATATTAGAAGAAATAGGTAAATTATGAGTAAGAAATAAGGTATTAATATAAATATTTTTAGATTTATGAAAAGAGTATTTCCAAGGAAATATATTTTTATCGATATGTAAATATTCATTCATGCGATCACATATTTTAATAGAACTAGATGCTTTAACATCAATAATAAGACCATATTTTTTGGTATTTGTTTTATCTTTTCTTAATACTCTACCAACACACTGAACAAATGTTTTAGGGTTTCGATTTTCCACTTTATCTAGAAATATACAAGTATCTAGATTGAAAATATCCGAGCCTTCTCTATGTTTACAAGCACAAAATAGAAGAGCATTATTAGGAGCATTGTCAAATTCTTCAAATGAATGAAACTCATGATTGTCATTTTCGACACTAGTATCTGTAGCAATAATAAAATTATGAAAATAAGGATGATTTTTCCATAATTCAGCCATTTCAAAACATAACTCAATCATACCACACCAAATAATAATTTTTTTATATGGCATTTGTTCTAATAAAGTGGGAATATTATCTAATATCAATTGATAGTTAATAGTTTCGTTGGATTTAAACCAAATAATTTTGGGAGGAACAATAACATCATCTAAGAAACTATCATAAATAGAATAATGGCTGAGAATATTTTTATATGGTTCATATTCTAAATTAGGAGTTGCTGAAAACCCAATGGACTTAATAAATGGATATTTATTTAAGAAATGATCATAAAAAGTTCTTGTAGTCGAATTAGAAATACTATGACATTCATCATGAATAATGAAATGAATAGGAATGTTTATTTTTTTATATTTCTCTCCAGAAACAAGATAAGCACGATTAATAATAACTAAAGCAGGTTTATTCCAAAATATACTAGAATTAATACTGTTATGCCATGTGGAACATTTATTATCAACAAAATTTAAAATATGAAAAGTTGTAAATATTTTTTCAAATCCTTTGGCTTTAATCGTTTGTAAATCGAATTGTTCTTGTAAAATAAATTTTTGTTCACATATCCAAAATATATTATGTTTTGGATATTTGATATTATAATCTAATATCATCTGCAGCGCAATCCAAGATTTTCCTGTTCCTGTTGCATGAAAATGCACTCCTGAAGCAAAATCATTTTCATTTGATATATTAATAGCTCTCAATTGGTTTTCGCGTAACATTTATGTAGTATATGGGTATATTTGTAAAAGCAATATGTTTATATCAATTTTATTAATAATAATTGTATATTAACAGTTAAAAGGTAAATAATATTGTATTCTAAATATATAATATGCCAGGTGGATTATTAAATATCGTTGCTTTTGGAAATCAAAATGTATATTTAAATGGGAATCCTTCAAAAACTTTCTTTAAAACAACTTATAAAAAATATACTAATTTTGGTTTACAAAAATTTAGAATAGATTTTGATGGCTTACGAAATTTAAGAATGAGTGAACCTTCTAAGTTTACTTTTAGGGTAAAAAGATATGCGGAATTATTGATGGATACATATTTAGTCGTTCAATTACCTACAATATGGAGTCCAATTTATCCTCCATATGATTGTAGTGGAAGTTGGGTTCCTTATGAATTTAAATGGATAGAAAACTTGGGAACACAAATGATTCAGGAAGTTGAAATCAATGTTGGAGGAAGCACATTGAATAGATTTTCTGGAGAATATTTATTGGCTTTGGTTCAAAGAGATTTTAATAACAGTAAAACGGATTTGTATAATAATATGACCGGAAATACTCCAGTATTAAATGATCCTGGAAATGCGAATGGAAATGTAAATGCTTATCCAAATGCTTACTATACTAATAATCCAGTTGGTCCTGAACCCTCTATTAGGGCAAGAAAATTATACATACCTATAAATTTTTGGTTTACATTAGCTTCTAAAATGGCATTTCCTTTAGTAGCATTACAATATAATGAATTAGAAATTAATATAACTTTAAGACCAGTACAAGAACTAATTCAAATTAGAGATGTTACTGATTCGGAAAATAATTTTCCTTATATACAACCGAATTTTAATATTGCTACTCAACAATTTTATAGATTTTTACAACCTCCTCCCGATATTTCTTTAAATTATACTGATTTTAGAACAAGTTGGAATGCCGATGTTCATTTAATAAGCACATATGCCTTTTTAAGCGAAGAAGAATCAAAAGTATTTGCAGCTAGGGAACAGAAATATTTATTTAAATCTATTTATGAATGGAAATTTTTTAATGTTACAGGTAACCAAAGGGTTAAATTAGACAGCACAATGGGTATGGTGGCTTCATGGATGTATTATTTTAGAAGAAGTGATATAAATTTAAGGAATGAATGGAGTAATTATACAAATTGGGCTTATAATAATATTATTCCTCAACCTGTTACATTAGCAGATGTTTCAGGAAGTTGGAATGTATGTGGATTAACAAATATCGGTCCTAATTACGATTGTCAAACTGGTTATCATAATGGATTATTTATAACAGGAGATTATAATGTTGCTAACCAAAAGAATATTTTACTTGACATGGGTATTTTATTAGACGGGAAATACCGTGAAAACAGAATGGATTCAGGAGTTTATAATTATATTGAAAAATATGTTAGAACATCTGGAAATGCTCCTGATGGATTATATTGTTATAATTTTGCTTTACATACAGATCCATTTGACTTTCAACCTTCAGGTGCCATGAATTTAAGCAAATTTAGAGATATACAATTTGAATTTTCTACTTATGTTCCTCCATTAGATCCTTCAGCTAGTTTTTATACTATTTGTGATCCATCTGGGACAATTGTCGGTGTAAATAAACCTACATGGAGAATTTATAATTATAATTATGATTTAACTATTCATGAAGAGAGATATAATATTATAACTTTTATTGGTGGAAATGCGGGATTAATGTATGCCAGGTAATTATGCTAGTTTACACCTTTGGACATTTAAAACGCCGATTTTTACATAATTAAAATAATATAAAAATAGCAAATTATATTATTTAAAATGCGTTGGGTTTATATATTGCGGTGTGAAGACGATTATTTTTATGTAGGAGAGACAAGTAGATTATATAGAAGATTTTGGGAACATCAAGGAGGAATTGGAGGATTAAATACTTCAACATATTCACCAGAAGAAATAGTTGCTATTTACAAAGTAAATACTATTTGTAAATTTATGGATTATAATGAATATGTAAGCAAAATTATAGATGGTGTTTGGCACGAAAATTATAAGGGATTTAAATTAAGAGATTTTAATGATGAAAATGAAGAATACTATTATGATAATTTATGTGCTGAAAATAATATCGCAGAATGTTTAATGACACATAAAAAAGATGAATGGAATAAAATTAGAGGTGGAAAATATACGAGATTTGATGTTGAATATAAATATCCTGATAATAATTATATAAAAGATTTACCTTTATGTAAATGTGGTTTGCCTTGTGATATTAGAAAAAATGAAGATAAAAATTATTTATATTTTAGATGCGCTAAAAAAAATATGTGGGATAAATTAAGAGAAGAATTTGATATTGATGATGAACCTTGTAATTTTTTTATGGAATATATAAAGGATAAACAACTTAAAAATCAAGAAAAAAATAATTTTGAAGAACGAAGTAAGAGATTAAAAGAATTATTTAAAAAGTCATTTTGGTTAAAAAATATTGAAATAAATGATAGGAATTATCCAAAACAATGCGTTGGTGGTTGTAATAGAACAAGTGAAAGTATAAAATTAACATATTCTAATGAAAAACGCAACTTGTGTTTTGATTGTTTTATTGAAAAAAACGAAGAATTAAAAAATAAATATAATATTGTTAATGAAGAAAAATGCCTATTAAAAATAAAATCGGCGTTTTAAATGTCCAAAGGTGTAAAATGAATTTATAAATAAATTAAAGGTAATTATTTAATTTATTTATGTCAAAAAAATTGATTATTAATAACCATAATAATACAAATCAAAATAACATGAGTCAAATTACTTGTAAGGTTGAAAACGAACATATTAAATTAATTCAAGGCGATTGTTTAATCGCTTTAGAATCTATACCCAACAAATCTATTCAATTGATATGTATTGATCCTCCTTACAATATAGGAAAGGATACCTGGGATAATATTGATAATTATGTAGAATGGTTATTATCTATAATTAAAATATTAGAAACGAAATTAAGAGATAATGGAAGTTTCTTTATGTTTCATAATGAAATGGAAACCATTAGTGAATTGATGGTTGCGATTAGGAAACAAACTAAGTTTGTATATAAACAAATGATTGTTTGGAATAAGAGATTTGAAGAATCAAAGAAAAAAGGATTTATGGATGGATATGTTGTCAAAAATGATATGCACAATTGGAATAAAATGGCTGAATACATTTTATTCTATACCTTTGATAATTCATATAAGCTTAAAGAAGCTAGGACACATCATAAAGTATCGCAAATGACCATCTCTAAAGAAATTGTCAGTAAAACCGGGGGATTAACAGGATGGTATAGTAATCTGGAAACAGGAAAAAATATGCCTACTAGGGAAACCATTAAACCAATAGAAAAACATCTCAAATTAACATATGAAGATATAGTTCCCAAATTTAATAACATGAAAACACATCATAGTGTTTGGAATTATGACATGGCTAAAAGATGCCCTGCTCATATTACTCCAAAACCAATAGATTTATTAATAAACATTATTAATCATACTACCGAT